>Ga0247768_1000035_pt1 | contig 90442 bp, 92 predicted proteins | sample UWRJL016104C6_FD_179944 | JGI IMG/M metagenome (GOLD analysis project Ga0247768, IMG submission 179944) | Plant litter microbial communities from Arlington Agricultural Research Station in Wisconsin, United States - UWRJ-L016-104C-6 | ecosystem: Environmental > Terrestrial > Plant litter >... | reverse complement strand
CGGGGGCGGCGGGCCCGCCGGGCCGGTGGGTTGGCGGGGTAGTGGGCCGGTGGTGGCGGCGGGCCGGCGGGGCGGTGGGCCCGACGGGCCGGTAAGTGGGCGGGGTAGGGCCGGTAGCGGCTGGCCCCGGCGGGGTGGCGGGGCGGTGACGGTGGGCCAGGCGGGGTGGCGGGCCGGTGGGTCAGTCCTCGTCGTCGGAGCTGCTGTCGGACTCGTTGTCGCCGGAGTTGTCTTGGCCGGAGCCCTTGCTGGTGCTCGGCGTGGTCGTGGTCGGCGTCGTGATGGTGGCCGGTGCCGGTGCCGGTGCGGTGGGTGTGGGGGCGGGTGTGGTGGCGTCGGACTCCGCGCGGCCGCCGTGGGAGGTGGAGCCGTTGTCGTCGGTGGCGGTGGGCTTCCCGCTGGAGCCGGACTTGCCCTTGTCGGAGTCCTTGCCCTTGTCGGGGTCCTTGGCGTTGTTGGAGTCCTTGCCGCTCGACCCGACGTCCTTGCCGTCGCCCTTGCCGGGGTTCTTCGCGCCGGAGCCGTCGCTGGTGCCGGGACCGTCGCCGGAGCCGGACTTGCCCTTGGCCTTGCCGTCGTCGCCGGGTCCCGGGCCGGGGTCGTCGCCCGCGCCGGTGCCGGAGGCGCCGGGGCCCGTGCCGCGTGCGCCGGTGGGGCCGCGGTCGGCGGGATCCTTGCCCTCGCCCGCGCCGTCCTTGCCGCCGCCCGGCCCGCGCGCGCCGCTCCCGCCCGGCCCGGGCGCGCCGCCTCGGCCGCCGGAGACCGCCCTCGGCGCGCTCGCGCCGGCGCTCGCGCCCGGCAGCAGCCCGACCGTCGCCCCGCGCACCACCGGGCTCGTCGCCGCCGACCGCACGGCCTGCGCAGGCGCCCGCTCGACCGCCGCCGCGACGCCGCCGCCACCCTCGTGGTGGCGCACGACGCGCTCGGTCCCGACCGCGCCGCCCACCAGCGCGCCGGTCGCGACGACGCCGGCGGTCAGCTTGGCGAGCGTGGCGCTCGCGCCGGCGCCGACGGCGGCGTCGGCCCAGCCGCCCGCGGCCGGGCTGGACATCAGCTCGGCGAGCCTCACCACCAGCGGGTACGGCGTGATCGCGGTGACGGCGCCGCGGATCGCGGTCCGCCCGCGCATGATGTGCTGGCGCGCGGCGCTGGGCGTGACGCCGAGCGCGTCGGCGATCTCCTCGTGCGAGCGGCCCTCCAGCTCGCGCAGGACCAACGCGGCGCGCTGGCGCTCGGGCAGCTCCTGCAGCGCCGCGACCATCGCCGCGAAGCGCTCGCTGCGCTCGAACGAGGCGGCGGGCCCGTCCTCCGCCATCGCGGCCGCGGCGCCGGGCGCGTCGAGCGAGACGTCGTCGCGCACCGTGCGGAGCACGTTCAGCGCGGCGTTGTGGGCGATCCGGTAGAGCCAGGAGCGAAGGTGTCGCACCTCGTCGGTCCTCTTCAGCGCGTCGTGGGCGTTGATCAGCGCCTGCTGGACGGCGTCCTCGGCCCGGCCAGGGCCGACGATGCCGGCGCAGTAGCGCGTCAGCGGCGTGCGGTAGCGATCGACGACCGCGTCGAAGGCGGCCTCGTGGCCCGCGACGGCGAGCGCGGCCAGCCGCTCGTCGCTCTGCAGGCGCAGCAGCGATGCTCCCGCCACGCGGGCGGGATGGCGCAGCGTTGATGGCCTCATCGCGTCACTGACCCAGGTCCTCCGACGACGTCGCGGTCGATGCTAGTCCGGCCCGGGGACCCGCGCCCCGGACCGGACCGATGTCGGGCCCTAGGCGAGCTCGACCTTCTTCCAGGTGGCGTCGCCGCCCCGCAGCGACAGCTTGGCCTCGCGGACCGCCGCGCCGGTGACCAGCGCGTCGGTGCCGCAGCGGACGCCGTGGCCGTTCTCGTGATCGTCGTTGGCGTCGTGGCCCGGGGCGTCGTCGCCGGCCGGGACGGTCGTGGACGGCGGCACGCTCGTCGTCGCCGGAGCGGGGGAGGACGCGTCGTCGCCGTGGTCGTCGCCTGCGTCGTGGTTCGGGCCGTCGTCGCGGCCACCGCGGCCGGAGCCGCCGCCCTCGCCGCCGTGACGGGCGGTCGCGGCGACCGGCGCGCCCTTGCATTCGATGATCGTCCGGCGCGTGACGTCGGCCGTGAAGCTCCGGCCGCTGGGGAGCGTGATCGTCAGCGCACCGGCGGCGAACGACGTCACCGTGCCCCGGACCTCGCGGACCTTGGGCTTCTTCGCAGGATGCTTGTGGTGATGGCCCCCGTGGGCGTCGTCGCCGTGCGCGGCGGCGACGGCCGGGACGGCGAGCAGGCTCAGCGCCGCGACGGTGCCGATGATGCGGTTCTTCGTCATGGTCCCCTCCTGGTCGGGTCTGCGTACGGGGCCATGACACGGCGGCCGCGCGAAGATCACGCCGGACGTGCGGCCAGCGCCCGGCTTTGCCGCCAGGACGACGTGTACGGTGAAGCCCTCAATGGCTCTGGAACCGTCCGTCGTCACCGTGACCGGCCCGGATCGCGCGGCCCTGCTGACGGATCTGACGCTGCGCTTCGGCCACATCGAGCTGGTCAGCGAGCGCGAGATCGTCCTGCCGGGCGGCGGTCGCGGCCACGAGCTCACCGTGCGCCACCGCCCGTTCACCTCCGAGCTCGGCGGCTTCGCCACGCCGCCGCCGCCCGCGCCGCTGGCCCCGCCCGAGCCGCCGGCCCCGGCCCCCGCCCCCGCCGCGGCCCCGCCCGAGCCGCCGGAGGCCGTCGCCCAGGCCCCGCTCGCGCCGGTGACGGAGCTGCCGGCGCCGCCCGCCGCCGTCCCCACGCCCGGCGCGTCCCCGCCCGCGCCGCCCACCGACGCCGACCTCGCCGCCGCGCGCGCCGAGGCCGAGCGCCTCCTCGCCACCGCCCGCGAGCAGGCCCAGCAGGCCCTCGACCAGGGCCGCGGCGACGCCGAGCAGCTCCGGGCCGACGCCCGCGAGGAGGCCGCGCGCATCGCGGCGACCGCCGAGCAGGAGAAGCAGGACGCGATCGCCGCCGCGCGCGCCGAGGCCGAGCAGGCCATCGCCGCCGCCCGCGCCGACGCCGAGCGCGCCCGCGTCCAGGCCGCTGCCGGCGAGGAGGCCCGGATCCAGGAGGCCGTCGCCGCGCGGCTGCGCGAGCTCGACCAGGCCGCCGACGGCGCGCGGACCAGCGCCGAGCGCGAGGCGCGCCGCGTCATCCAGGCCGCGCAGGAGGAGGCGGTCCGGATCAAGCAGGGGGCGGAGAAGGAGCTCGCCGACGGCCGCGCCGAGGCGCGCATCATCACCCGCGAGGCGCGCGAGCAGGCCGACGCGCTGCTGCGCGAGGCCCGCGCCCAGTCCGACCTCTCCGGCGTCGAGGGCCGCGCGCTGGGCGAGGCGGTCCGCGACGCCCAGCACCGCCTGCGGGAGCTGAGCAGCCAGATCACCGCCCAGCTCCAGGCCGCGCAGAAGGACCTCAACGACCGCACGTCGCTGCACTCCGTCCAGGCGCGCCTGCGCGCCGGCGGGACCGAGGGCAGCGCGGCCGAGATCGCCGAGCACCTGTCCCGGATCCTGCGCGAGGGCGGGAACCGGGAGCCCCAGTGAGCGGCCACGCGCGCCTCTGGCTCCAGAAGTGGCGCTGGTACGAGCGCAACGCGCTCCCGCACAACCGCCTCCGGATCCACCGCGAGCTGGCGCGGCGCGAGTCCTTCGCGCGCTGGCCGATCCAGGGCAACGTCCTCGAGATGCTCCAGGAGGACCGCCTGCGCCTCGGCCCGCACGTCCTCTTCGAGCCGAACGTCTGGATCACCGGCCCCGCGCCCGCGCGGATCACGATCGGCGGCGGCAGCTTCCTCAACATGGGGGTGATGGTCGCCGCGGTCGCCGAGGTCACCATCGGCGAGCACTGCATGTTCGCCAACGGCTGCTTCGTCACCGACGGCAACCACCGCTTCGACGACCCCGTCACGCCGGTCCCGTGGCAGGGCTTCACGACCAAGGGCCCGACCCGGATCGGCGACAACGTCTGGTGCGGCGCGAACGTCGTCATCACCAGCGGCGTCACGATCGGCGAGCGCTGCGTGATCGGCGCCAACAGCGTCGTGACGACCGACCTGCCGCCGTTCTCGATCGCCGCGGGCTCGCCCGCGCGCGTGCTGCGCACGATCGAGTACGCCGAGCACCCGTCCGGCGGCCTGCCGCCCGACGCGCCGGTGGCGGGCTGAGCGGGCGGGCCCCGCGCGCCCTACTTCTTGATGATGATCGCCACGCCGTACACGACGACGGCGATGAAGCCCGCGGTCGCCAGCAGCGTCACGACGCTGTAGGCCATCGCGACCGTGCCGGCGCCCGCGCGCCGCGCGTCGGTCGCGCGCGAGGAGGCCATGATGATCAGCGAGAAGGCGATCGAGACGATCAGCGCCGCCAGCGGGGCGACCCACAGCAGCTCGGCGATCTTGTCCCACTCGATCACGCCGGCCATCTCAGGCCGCCTCTCCCGCCGCGGCGGCGGTGATCGCCGGGCCGCGGCGCACGCGCGAGCTGAACGCCGCCGCGATCAGCCCGATGACCAGCAGCAGGACGACGATCACGCCCAGCGAGTCGTCGCCGAAGATCGAGCTGAGCCCGTAGGCCGCGCCGCCGATCACCGCCGCGCACGGCAGCGTCAGGACCCACGCGACCACGATGTTGCCCGCCACGCCCCAGCGCACCGCCGAGAGCCGCTTGGCGGCGCCCGCGCCCATGATCCCGCCGGAGATCACGTGCGTCGTGGACAGCGGGAAGCCGAGGTGCGAGGCGGTCAGCACCACGGCCGCGCCCGCGCTCTGCGCCGAGAACCCCTGCGCGGGGTCCATCTTGATGATGCGGTTGCCCATCGTGCGGATGATCCGCCAGCCGCCGAAGTACGTGCCGAGCGAGATCGCGCTCGCCGAGCTCACGACGACCCACGTCGGGACGTGGAAGTCGCCGCTCAGGTCGCCGTGGGCGATCAGCGCGAGCGTGATGATCCCCATCGTCTTCTGCGCGTCGTTGGTCCCGTGGGCGAGCGAGAAGAGCGAGCCGCTGACGATCTGCCCGAGCCGGTAGCCCCGGTTCACCGCGCCCGGCCGCTGGCGGCCGACGACGCGGTAGGCGACGAGGATCGACAGGCCCGCGACCGCGAAGGCGAGCGTCGGCGCGATCAGCGCCGGGATGACGACCTTCTCGAGGATGCCGTCGCCGAGGATCGCGTCCGGCCCCTTGGCGACGAACGCCGAGCCGACCATCCCGCCGATCAGCGCGTGCGAGGAGGACGAGGGCAGGCCGAACCACCAGGTCGCGAGGTTCCAGGCGATCGCGCCGATCAGGCCGCCGAAGACGATCGTCGGCGTGACCGCGTCGGCCGCGACGATGCCCTTGGCGACCGTGGCCGCCACCTCGAGCGAGACGAACGCGCCGACGAAGTTCAGGACCGCCGACATGAGCACGGCCGCGCGCGGCGACATCGCGCGCGTCGAGATGCTCGTCGCGATCGCGTTGGCGGTGTCGTGGAAGCCGTTGGTGAAGTCGAACGCCAGCGCCGTGGCGACCACGATGTAGAGGACGATGTCGCTGTCCACGAGGACCTACGAGTTCTTGATGACGATGCCCTCGAGCACGTTGGCCACGTGCTCGCAAGCGTCGATCGCCTGCTCGAGGCGCTCGTAGATGTCCTTCCAGCGGATCACGACCATGGGGTCGATGCCGTGGTCGAACAGCGCGGCGATCGCCTCGCGGACGACGCGGTCGCCGTCGTTCTCGAGGCGGTTGATCTCGACCGTGTAGTGGTTGAGGTCCTTGAAGCCGCGCATGCGCGGCAGCGCCTCGGAGACCTGGCGGGTGGCCTGCACGAGGATGTGGGACATCCGCACGGCCTGCTCCATCGGGGCCTCGATGCGGTAGAGGCCCATGTAGTCGGCGACCTCTTCCGTGAAGTCGATGATGTCGTCGAGCGCCGAGGCGAGGACGAGGATGTCCTCGCGGTCGATCGGCGTGACGAACGTCTGGTTGAGGCGATGGATGATGTCGTGCGTGATCCGGTCGCCCTCCTGCTCGCAGACGAGGATGTCGCGGGCGAGCTCCTTGCGATCCGGCCAGCTGCTGAGCATCTGGTCGAGGAGGTCCGCGGCGCGCGCGATGTTGCCGCCGGCCTCCTCGAAGAGGTCGAAGAACTCGCGGTCGCGCGGGGCGAAGACCTGGGACAGACGGGCCACGGGCGGCAGCGTAGCGTGTGAACACGATGTGAAACCGTGCGGCCGCCGCGCGGCCCGTCTGCGGTCAGGCTCCGGTCAGCTCTCCAGGGTGGCCTTGAAGGTTGCCCGGCATTCCGCCACGGCGGCGATCACGCGTCCTCGAGCGTCCGGCGGAATGTCGCGAGCTCCTCGTCCGGGATCGAGTAGCCGTGGTCGGGGCCCGGGTAGCGGCGGGTCCGCACGTCGGCCGCGTAGGCGGCGACGCCGGAGACCATCTCGTCCAGGATGTCCGCGTAGCGCTGGACGAACCGGGCGCCGCGGCCCTCGCGGATGCCGAGCAGGTCGTGGAAGACCAGGACCTGGCCGTCGGTCGCCGGGCCGGCGCCGATGCCGATCACCAGCGCCTCCATCTTCGGCATGACCGCCTCGGCGACGGCGCTCGGGATCGCCTCGAAGACGATCGAGAAGCAGCCCGCCTCCTGGAGCGCGAGCGCCTGGCGGGCGACCTCGGTCGCCGCCTCGGCCGTCCGGCCCTGCGCGCGGTAGCCGCCGAGCGCGGTCGAGGTCTGCGGCGTGAGGCCGACGTGGCCCATCACCGGGATCCCGGCCTGCACGATCGCGCGGGCGCGGGCCACGGAGACCTCGCCGCCGCCCTCGAGCTTGACGGCGTCGGCGCCCGCCTCCTTCACGAAGCGGAACGCGGTCTGCACCGCCTGCTCGTCGGAGACCTCGTAGGACCCGAACGGCAGGTCGGCGACCATGAACGGGGTGGACAGGCCGCGGCGCACGGCCTTGGCCAGGACCATCAGCTCGTCGAGGGTCACGGCGACCGTCGAGGGGTAGCCGAGGACCGTCATCGCGCCGCTGTCGCCGACGAGGACGAGGTCGACCCCGGCCTTGTCGACCGCGAGCGCGCTCGGGTAGTCGTACGCGGTGACCATGACGAGCGGCTCGCCGAGGCGCTGCTTCTCGGCCAGCCGCGGGAGCGTCACCGGCAGGCGCGAGGCGTCGGCCGGGACGGTGATGTTGCGCATGGTGGACATGGTGCTCTCCAACCTCCTGTGGATCGTGCTGGTTGACGCCCTCTAGCTGAGGAGGGTCGCCACCGCCGCATCCACGTCGATGATGTCGTTGGTGTCCTTCGCGACGTGGACGACCCGGGGCTCGTAGCGCTCCAGGTCGGCCTCGTCGTACTGCCCGTAGGAGATGACGATGATGGTGTCGCCGCGGTGCACGAGGCGGGCCGCGGCGCCGTTGACCTTCATGTCGCCCGAGCCGCGCTCGCCGGCGATGGTGTAGGTCTCGAAGCGGGCGCCGTTGTCGACGTCCACGACGTGGACCTGCTCGTGCTCCATGATGTCGGCGGCGTCGAGCAGGTCGGGGTCGATCGTGATCGACCCGACGTAGTGCAGATCGCAGTCGGACACGGTCGCACGGTGGATCTTGGACTTGAGCATGACGCGCTGCATGGCGCGGCTAGCCCCTTCCGTTCGGGGTGAGGATGGTGTTGTCGATGAGTCGCACCGGCCCCACGCGCGCCGCGACCGCCAGGAGCGTCTCCTGGTCGACCGAGCCCACGGGGCGCAGGTCTCCGGGGTCGACGAGCGCGAGGTACTCGGGCTCGACGTCGAAGGGGTGCATCGCCGCGCGGGCGGCGTCCGCGAGCGCGGCGGCGTCGCGCGTGCCCGCGGCCAGCTCGGCCTCGGCGGCGCGCAGCGCGCTGCTCAGCGCGAGGGCGCGGCGGCGGTCCTCGGGCGCCAGCCGGACGTTGCGGCTGGAGAGCGCGAGGCCGTCGGGCTCGCGCACGGTGGGGGCGACCTCGACGCGCGTCGGCAGGTCGAGGTCGGCCGCGAGGCGGCGGATGACGAGCGCCTGCTGCGCGTCCTTCTGGCCGAAGAGCGCGAGGTCGGGGCCGACCATGTTGAGGAGCTTGGTCACGACGGTGGTCACGCCGTGGAAGTGATCGGCGCCGCGGTGCGCGCCCTCGAGGGTCTCGGTCAGCGGACCGCCGACGCGGACCTGCGTCGTGAAGCCGGGCGGGTAGACCTCGGAGGGCGCGGGGGCGAAGAGGAGGTCGGCGCCCGCGTCCTGGGCGAGGCCCGCGTCGCGCTGCTCGTCGCGCGGGTAGGCGTCGAGGTCGGCGGCGTCGTCGAACTGCGTGGGGTTGACGAAGAGCGAGACGACGACGAGGTCGGCCTGGGCGCGGGCGGCGCGGATGAGGCTGAGGTGGCCGTCGTGGAGGTAGCCCATCGTCGGGACCAGCGCGACGGTGCGGCCGTTGCGGCGCGGCTCGGCCAGCGCGGCGCGCAGCTCGGAGACGGTGCGGACCGTCCTCACGCGATCGCCCCCGCGTGGCGCTCGGCCGCGAGCGTCCGCGTCGCGTCCGCGAGCGCCTCGAAGAGCGCGATCAGGTCGGGGGCGCGCTGGGCGACGGCGGCGCGCTGGAGCTCGACGGTCGCCTCGTCGCCGCGGGCGATCGGGCCGGTGAGTGCGGCGTGCGCGCCCTGGGCGGCCCAGTTCTCGACCGTGGCGCGGACGAGCGGGGCGAGCGCGGCGCGGTCCAGGCCACCGACGCGCTCGGCCGCCCACTCGAGCGTGAGCAGGAAGTTCGAGGCCAGCGACGCGGCGGCGTGGTAGGCGGCGCGGTCGGCGTCGGGGATCTCGACGGGGCGCAGGCCGAGAGCGGTCGCGAGGGCGCGGGCGGTGGCGAGCGCCGCCGGCGTGCTGCCCGCGATCGCCGCGGTGGCGCCCGCGAAGTCGGCGCCCTCCGCGGTCACCGTCATCAGCGGGTGCAGCGAGAAGGCCTCGGGGTGCCCGGCGAGCGGCGCGAGCGTCGTGGCGCCCGAGCAGTGGCCGATGAGGCGGCCGGGGGCGACGTGCGCGGCGGCGCTCGCGATCTCGGCGTCGGGCACCGCGAGCAGGACGACGTCGGCGGACGTGCCGTCGGCGCCGCGGCCGAGCGGGCCGTCGACGGGCACGCCGGCGGCGCGGAGCGCAGCGGCGAGCGCCGTTCCGAGACGGCCGTGACCGACGACCGCGCAGGCGGGAAGGACAGGAGTCATGTCAGGTGTCGGATCCAGCTCCCCTCCGAAGGGGATGCCGGTCGCGAAACTCGGTGCGTCCATGGTACCCCGCAGATTGCGGAATGGCACGCCTGGGGGTCCGTTCGTCCGTCTAGGGTTCGGCGCGTGTCGTCCCCGGACGAGCGGCGCGAGGCCCTCAAGGCGCTCTTTCACGAGGCACGCGGCTGCGTGCGCTGCCCCCAGCTGGCCCAGACCCGCCACACCGTCGTCTTCGGCGCGGGCAACGCGAACGCGGACCTCATGTTCGTCGGGGAGGCGCCGGGCCGCAACGAGGACGAGCAGGGCCTGCCGTTCGTCGGCCAGGCGGGCAAGCTGCTCGACACGCTGCTGGGCGAGATCGGGCTGGCGCGGGACCAGGTGTTCGTCACGAACGTGCTGCGGTGCCGGCCGCCGGGCAACCGCGATCCGCATCCGGTCGAGATCGAGCGCTGCCAGGACTACCTCTTCCGCACGATCGAGCTGATCGAGCCGACCGTGATCTGCACGCTCGGGAACTTCGCGACGAAGCTGCTGCGCCACGACACGACGGGGATCATGCGGCTCCACGGGCGCGCGGAGATCCGGCAGGTCGGGCCGCGCGCGGTGCGGCTCTTCCCGGTCTTCCACCCGGCGGCGGCGCTGTACACGCCGAGCAACGTGGACGTGCTGCGCCAGGACTTCCAGGCGCTGCCCGCGCTGCTCGCGCTCGGGCCGCCGGAGCAGCCGCCCGCGCTGGTCGAGCCGGACCTCGTGGACGAGGACGCGCCGCTGGTCGAGGTCGAGCCGGGCGACGAGCCGCCGCCCGCCGACGCGCCCGTCGAGGTCGCCGACGAGCAGCTGGGGCTCTTCTAGGTGCCGCGCCAGATCGCGCTGCTGCGCGGGATCAACGTCGGGCCGAGCACCAAGGTCGGGATGGCGCCGCTGCGCGAGCTCTTCGCCGAGCAGGGCTTCAGCGAGATCAAGACCTACATCAACAGCGGCAACGTCGTGTTCAGCGGCAGGAAGGCGAGCGCGGCGAAGCTCGAGCGGGCGATCGCCGCGGAGCTCGGCTTCGCCGTCCCGGTCGTCCTGCGCACGCGCGACGAGCTCGCGGCGGTCCACGCCGGGAACCCGCTGGCCAAGGTGGCCGACAACCCCGCGCGCTACCTCGTGCTCTTCAGCGGCGGCGGGAAGCTCGACGCGAAGAAGGTCGCGGACGTCGACCGCGACGCGCTGAAGCCCGAGGTCTTCGCGATCCGCGGCAGCGAGGCCTACGTCTGGCTGCCGGGCGGGGTGCAGGGCTCGAAGCTGCTCAAGCAGGTCAACGAGAAGCGCCTCGGCGTGACGCTCACCGGCCGCAACTGGCGGACGGTCGAGAAGCTGCTGGCGCTCGCGGACGCGGCCTAGCCGCCGAAGAGCGTCCGCGAGTCCGGGCCCTGGTGGGACTCGGCCAGCGCGGTGATCGCGTCGACGGTGCGGCGCAGCTCGTCGACGTAGGGCTGGGCGGGCGCGCCGAGGCGGCCGCGCTCGCGCTCGAAGGCGGCCGCGAGCTCGCGGTAGTAGACGCGCGTCGCCAGTCCCTGCCCTTGCCCGAAGCGCGCCCAGAGGTCGTCGCCGAGCGTGCGGTAGTCGAGCAGGATCGAGCGGGCGTTGTGCACCTTGTCGGCCAGCGAGACCCGCAGCGCCGCGGGCGACTTGGTGGCGAACGCGTCCACGTAGGCCTTCTTGCGCGCGAACCAGCCCGCGCGCCCCGCGGTCTCGTCCTGAGGGTCGAGCGTGTCGCTGTTGGCCCGCACGATCTCCGCGACCGGCGCGCCGAAGGCCGCCTCGATCTCCGCGAGCGCCGCGCGGCCGCCGCCGTCCTCGACGACGTCGTGCAGGAGCGCGCCGATCGCCTCGTCCTCGTCGCCGTGCATCTCCAGCACGAGCGAGGCGACCGCGAGCAGGTGCGCCGCGTACGGGACCGGCGTCCCCTTGCGCAGCTGCAGCGCGTGGTGGCGCGTGGCGTAGTGGAGCGCCGCGTCGAAGCGGGCGGTGAGCAGCGGGACGTCGGTGAAGGACTCGGGCACGGGCGGCGGTGCTCCCTAGCGTCGCACGCGGGGCCGGGCGCCGAGGCGCTGGAGCAGCGCGTCCCAGGCCAGCGCGCGCACGTCGGCGTCCGGCGCGCTCTCGCCGCGGTAGCCGACGCCGGGCGGGACGCCGGCCTCCAGGGCGGGCGTCACGTGGTCGACCGGCGGCGCGCCGGGGACCTGCGCGAGGCGCTCGAGCGCCGCCGCCGCGGGGTTGCCCCTGCCGCCGGTGAGCACGAAGGCCAGGACGCCGCGCGAGGCGAGCAGCGCGGCGGCGAGCGGCGCGGCGGCGAGCAGCGGGGAGGGCTCGGGCGGCGCGGGGCGCGCGTCGAGCACCAGCGCGGCGAGCGCGTCGCCCGCGGGCAGGAAGAGCGTTCCCTCGACCTCGCCCTTCCAGCGCCGCGCGCGGACGCCCTCGTCGAGCAGCCTGCGCGTGATCGTGCGCGAGGACGCGGCGCCGTCGGTCCCCTCGACGCGGACGTCGACGTCCACGGCGCGCAGCGAGCGCAGCGCCATCACGGGCCCCGCGGTCGGCTTGGCCGGCACCCAGTTGGGCAGCAGGCCCTCGGAGGTCGGCGCCGCGGCGCGCCAGACGAAGCCGTCGTCGTCGCGGACCCGCGCGCGCCAGGTCAGCGCCGCGTTGGGCGGGGCGCCGCCGACCTCGAGCAGCAGCGGGTCGTCGAGCAGGCCGGGGGAGGCGCCACGGATGTCCAGCATCGCCCGACAGCATGGCGCGCGCGGGGCTCAGGTGGCGCGGAGCGGCGCGAGGACCTCGTCGCCGTAGCGGCGGATCGAGGTCAGCGGGTCGAGGTCGCCGATCCCCTGGAGGCAGATCGCGCTGACCGCGTCGTCGATCGCGATCATCTCCCGGATGCGGTCGACGTGCTCCTGCGGGTCGGCGCTGACCAGGAAGCCCTCGTGCGCGAACTCCTCGTCGCTCATCCGCGCCTCGGCCGCGGCGGCCATCTTCTCGAGGTCGTGGTGGTCCTCGAGGTAGTACTCGGGGAACTGCGTGGTCTTCCACTTCTTGGTGGCCTCGATCAGCGCGGCCTCGTCGTCGCCGAGCGCGAAGCCCGCCTGCAGGACGATCTCGCCGACCGGCCTGCCGTGGTCCGCGCACGCCTTCTTGTAGGCCTCGATGACCTCGGGCGCGCTCTCGGGGTCGCCGAGCGTCCACAGGCCGTCGCCGTACTTCCCGGCGATCGCCGCAGCGTCGGGGCCGAAGGCGGAGACGACCATGCGCGGGCGCGAGGCGGCCATCGTCATCAGGCGCGCCTCCTCGAGCTTGAACCAGCCGCCGTCCATCGTCACGGCCTCGCCGTCCCACAGCCGCGTGATCGCCTCGAGGCCGCGCGCGAAGCGCTGGAGCATCTCCTTCGGCTCGGGCCAGTCGAGGCCGAGCGGGACCTCGCTGAGCGCCTCGGCCGAGCCGACGCCGAGGATCGCGCGGCCGGGGTAGAGCTCCTCCAACCCCATGAAGAACTGCGCCACGACGGCCGGGTGGTAGTGGTGGAGGATCGGCGTGACGCTCGTGAAGAGCGGCTTCTCGGCGACGACCTGCCCCGCGGCCGGGAGGTAGGCCCAGGCGCTCGAGCCCTTCCCGCCCGGGAACCAGGGGTGGAAGTGGTCGGAGGCGCCGACGGCGTCGAAGCCCGCGCGATCGGCCGCCTGGGCCTGCTCGAGCATCTGCGAGGGCGTGAACTCCTCGGTGGAGGCGGCGAACCAGAACTGGGTCATGCGGCGGGCGCTACCCGCGGCGGGCGGCGCGCAACGCGTGGAGCTGGGCGCGCTCGCGGGTCGCGTCCCGGCGGATCAGCGTGCGCGCGGCCGCGCGGGTCGCGAACGTGACGGCCTGCGCCGCGTCGTCGAGCGCGACCGCGCGGGCGCCGAGGTTGGCGCCGACGACCTCGCGGCGGCGCGCCGCCAGCAGCGCGTGCGGCTCGCCGCCGTAGGCCGGCCCGGTGCTGTGGCCGCCGCGGTGCTCGAGCTGCAGGTGCGGGTGCAGCATCGTCGGGACGCCCGCGGCGCGGGCGCGCAGGCAGAGGTCCAGGTCCTCGAAGAACAGGAACTGCGCGGGGTCGAAGGGGCCGAGGGCGCGCAGCGTGGCGGTGCGCGCCGCGACCGCGGCGGCGATCGCCCAGCCGACGGGCCGCTCGTCGCCGCCCGCGCGCCACGGCTCGGCGTGCTCGCGCAGCGGCCGCGGCAGCGCGCGCGGGTGCACGAGCGCGGGCAGGAGCGCGCCGGGGCGGCCGGGCAGCGGGTGCGCGCTGCGCTGCGTCGAGCCGTCCGGGTTCAGCAGCCGCGGGACGTGCAGCGCGTCCTCGCGCCGCGCGTGGCGGGCGAGGCGCTCGACGCTCGCGGGCTCGAGGATCACGATGTCCGGGTTGAGCAGCAGCGTCACCGAGCCGGTGACGCGCGCCACGCCGGCGTTGTTGGCGGCGCCGAAGCCGACGTCGCCCGCCTCGATCACCTCGGCGCCGAACGCGCGGGCGATCTCCGGCCCGTCGTCGGAGGAGCCCGCGTCGACGACCACGAGCTGGGGCCGCGGGGAGACCGGCTCGAGCGAGCGCAGGAGCCGCTGGAGGTCCGCCGCGGAGTCGTGCAGGACGGTGACGATGCCCACGCCGCTCACGAGGCCGCCGCCTCCGCGAGGACCGCGCGCAGCTCGCCCGCGGCGACCGCCCAGGTGCGCGGCGGCGGCAGCTCGGCGACGAGCCGCGCGCGCTCGGCGGGCAGGCGGCGCAGGGCGTCGGCGAGCGCCGCGGCGTCGCCGGGCGGGACGCGCAGCGTCCCGGGCAGGCGCAGGGTCGGAAGGTCGCTGACGATCGACGGCGTCCCGTAGGCGGCGGCCTCGCGCGGCGGGAGGCCGAAGCCCTCCAGGAACGACGGCAGGACGACCGCCTGCGCGCCCGCGTAGAGCGCGCGCAGCTCGGCGTCGCTGACGTGGCCGAGGTGCGTCGCGCCCGCGACCCGCTCGCGGCCCTCGCCCGCGATCAGCAGCTCGGTGCCCGGGAGCGCGGCGCGCGCCCAGGCCTCGGCGAGGACGTCGAGGCCCTTGCGCGGCTCGAGCGCGCCCACGTAGAGGAGGAACGTCCCGGGGCGCGGAGCGACATCATGAACATGGTCGACGCCCGGCTCCACGACGCGGGTCGCGACGCCCCAGCGCGCCGCGACCTGCTCGGCGACCGCGGGCGCGTCGCAGACGACGGCCCGCGCGCCGCGCGCCAGCGCCGCGGGCCGCGCCACGCGGTGCCAGAGGCGCTCGTAGCGGGTGAAGTCCTGCGGCCGGTCCTCCCACGAGAGGTCGTGGACGGTCAGGACGTAGGGGTCGCCCACCGCGACCGGCGCCGGGGCGGGCAGCCAGGTGACATCCAGATCGCCGCCGAGCAGCGCGCCGACCCGCGGCCGCCCCGCGAGCCCGCCCGCCAGGTGCAGCGCGCGCGACGGCAGCGCGGTGCGCCGCAGCTCGACGCCATCGACCCCGCCGACCGGCTCGCGCCCGGGCACGAGCGCGCGCACGCGGACGCCGTCGAGCGCGGCGAGCGCCTCGACCATCCGGCGCGTGTAGCGCGCGACGCCGCGGCGAGCCGCCAGCGCGCGGGCATCGACCCCGACGAGCATCAAGGGCCGGAATCTACCGTCGCGTCAGCCCCGCGGCGGCCGCGGGAAGAACCCCGAGGTCCGCTCGACGTACTCCTCGTAGCCCGGGCGCGTGGACATCGAGCGCTCGAGGTGGTCCTTGCCCGAGACGCGGGTGAGCAGGAGCGTCACGACGGCGGGACCGACGAGCGTCCACCACGCGCCGGCCGAGAGCGCGATCAGGCCGATGCCCCACCAGACGCAGAAGTCCCCGAAGTAGTTGGGGTGGCGGGTGAGACGCCACAGCCCGCGGTCCATGACCGTGCCCTTGTTGGACGGATCCGCCTTGAAGCGCGCCATCTGCGCGTCGCCGACGCCCTCGAAGAACACGCCGACCGCCCACAGCGCGACGCCCACGAAGTCCAGCCACCGCAGGCCGCCGTCGTGCGAGGACGCGCCCTGCAGCGGCAGCGAGACGATCCACACGAGCACGGCCTGGAGCAGGAAGACGTTGCCGAGCGAGACGAGCCAGAACCGCTCGCCCCACTTCTTGCGCCACTCGCCGTAGCGCGGGTCCTCGCCCGGATGGCGGAGCTTGCGCCGCCCGATGTAGCCCGCGAGCCGCAGGCCCCACAGGGTCACCAGGATCGCGAGCAGCAGGCGGCGCCCGGCGTCCCCGTCCCCGCTCGCGAACGCGACCCACGCGACCGCGACGAAGCCCAGCCCCCAGGCGATGTCGACGATCGAGACGTCGCGCAGCCGCACGCTCACGAGCCAGGTCGCGACGAGCAGCAGGAGGACGGCGCCCGCGGAGAGCGCCAAGGTGGCAACTAGGTCGTCCATGCCTGTGGTTCGGGCCTCGGAGGTGATCCGATCAAGCCTGTTGGCACGAAAGCATCATCGTGAGGATCGCAGTCATCGGAGCCGGAGTCTCGGGACTCGTCGCCGCCCATCAGCTCGACCGCGCCGGACACGACGTGACCGTCTTCGAGGCCGCCGGGTACGCCGGCGGCCACACGAACACCATCCGCGTCGACGAGCCGGACGCCTCGCTCGACGTCGACACGGGCTTCATCGTCTTCAACGACCGCAACTACCCCAACTTCGAGCGGCTGCTCGGCCGCCTCGGCGTCGCCTCCCAGCCGTCGGACATGAGCTTCGGCGTCGGCGACGAGGACGGCGACTTCGAGTACGCCTCGACCTCCGCCAACGGCCTCTTCGCCAAGCGCGCGCACCTCGCCTCGCCGCCGTTCTACAAGATGGTGCTCGACGTCCGCCGCTTCCAGCGCGAGGCGCGCGCGCTGCTGGAGTCCGACCAGGATCCCTCGCTCGCCCAGTGGCTCGAGGACGCGCGCTTCAGCGAGGCCTTCGTCGAGAAGCTGATCGTCCCGCAGGCCGCCGCGGTCTGGTCCGCCGACCCCGACCAGATGTGGTCGTTCCCCGCGCGCTTCCTCGTGCAGTTCTTCGACAACCACGGGATGCTCGACCTCAAGGAGCGCCCGAAGTGGCGCACCGTCCAGGGCGGCTCGAAGCGCTACGTCGAGGCGCTGACCGCGCCGTTCGCGGAGAAGATCCGGCTGCGGACGCCGGTCCAGGGCGTCCTGCGCGACGACGACGGCGCCACGGTCACCACGCGCGACGGCGCCTCCGAGCGCTACGACCACCTCGTGCTCGCCACGCACGCCGACACGACGCTGGAGCTCCTCGGCGCGGGCGCGACGGCGCTCGAGCGCGAGCTCCTCGGCGCCTTCCCGTTCGCGCCCAACGAGGCCGTCCTGCACCACGACGAGCGGCTGCTCCCGCGCCGCCGCCGCGCCTGGGCCAGCTGGAACTACCACCTGCTCTCGACGCCGACCGGCAAGCCCGCGGTCACCTACCACATGAACCGCCTGCAGTCCCTGGACTCGCGGCGCGAGTGGTGCGTGACGCTCAACCGCACCGAGGCGATCGACCCGGCGAAGATCGTGCGCACGATCCAGTACGCGCACCCGGTCTTCACCGTCGCGGGGATGAAGGCCCAGCAGCGCGTCGGCGAGATCAGCGGCCGCCGCGGCCGGACGCACTTCTGCGGCGCCTACTGGGGCTGGGGCTTCCACGAGGACGGCGTCGTCAGCGGCCTGCGCGTCGCGCGCGAGCTCGGAGCGGGCGACGCGTGAGCGCCCGCAGCGCGTTCTACGAGGGGACGGTCCGCCACCGGCGCTTCGCCGTCCGCGAGCACGCTTTCCGCCACCGGATCTCGATGGCCTACGTCGACCTCGACGAGCTGCCCGGGCTGCTCGGCGGCCGGCTCGCGAAGCCCGGCTTCGGCCTCGTGCGCTTCCGCCGCGAGGACTACTACGGGGACCCCGCGACGCCGCTCGACGTCGCGATCCGCGAGCTGGTGGCGGAGCGCACCGGCGCGCCCGCGCCCGACGGCCCGGTCGGGATCCTCACGCAGCTGCGCACGCTCGGCCACTGCTTCAACCCCGTGAGCTTCTACTACTGCCACCGCGCCGACGGCACGCTGCACTCCGTCGTCGCCGAGGTCACGAGCACGCCGTGGGCCGAGCGCCACGCCTACGTGCTGGAGGCCGGCGACGAGCCGGTCCTCCACGGCGACTTCGCCAAGGAGCTCCACGTCTCGCCCTTCATGGGCATGGACCAGCACTACACCTGGTCCTCCACGCGCCCGGCGCCGGCCAACCCCATGTTGTCGGTCCACATCGCCAGCGAGGAGGACGGCGCGCCCGCCTTCGACGCGACGCTGAAGCTCGAGCGCCGGCCCTTCACCCGCCGCTCGGTCACGCGCCATCCCGGCGCGACCCTGCGCGTCCTCGCGCTGATCTACGCGCACGCCCTCGTCCTCGCGCTCAAGCGCGTCCCCGTCCAGCCTCGCCCCACACCCGTCCCGGAGCATCACTCGTGAACGACCGCCTCGCCCGCAAGCTCGTCCTCTCCATCCTGCGTCGCATCGACGTCGGCCGCCTCACGATCGTCGAGGGCGGCGAGCGCCTCAGCTTCGGCCGCGGCGCGCCCGAGGCGACGGTCAGCATCCAGGACCCGCGCGCCTGGCGCGCGCTGCTGCGGGGGAGCCGCGGGATGGCGGAGGCCTACCGCGACGGCCTCTGGGACTCGCCCGACCTGACCGCGGTGATCCGCGTCGCGGCGCGCAACGTCACGGGGATCGACGACGTCCGCCGCCGCCTGAGCCCGCTGCGCGAGCCGTTCCAGCGCGGCCGCGCCGCCTTCCGCCGCAACACGCCGCGCCGCAGCCGCAAGGACATCGAGGCGCACTACGACCTCGGCAACGAGCTCTTCGGGCTGATGCTCGACGACACCATGATGTACTCGAGCGGGGTCTTCGAGCACCCGCAGGTCTCGCTGCGCGACGCCTCGATCGCCAAGCTGGACATGATCTGCGAGAAGCTCGCGCTCGGCCCCGACGACCACGTCCTGGAGATCGGGACCGGCTGGGGCGGCTTCGCCGTCCACGCCGCCGCCACGCGCGGCTGTCGCGTCACTACCACGACGATCTCGCGCGAGCAGCACGACCACGCGGTCGCGCGGGTCCGCGAGGCCGGGCTCGCCGACCGCGTCACGGTCCTGCTCGACGACTACCGCGACCTCGAGGGCCAGTACGACAAGCTCGTCTCGATCGAGATGATCGAGGCGGTGGGGTGGAAGGACTTCGACACGTTCTTCCGCGTCTGCAGCGACCGCCTGACCGCCGACGGCTCGATGCTCCTGCAGGCGATCGTCATGGACGACCGCGCCTACGCCGTCGAGCGCGCGTCGAAGTCGTTCATCCGCACGCTGATCTTCCCCAACGGCTGCCTGCCCTCGCGCGAGGTGATCGCCCGCTGCGTCGCGCGCGACACCGACCTGCACGCGGTCCACCTGGAGGACCTCACGCCGCACTACGCGGAGACGCTCAAGCGGTGGCGGGCGAACTTCGACGCCGCCGAGGCCGAGCTGGAGGCCCTGGGCTACGACGAGCGCTTCCGCCGCCTGTGGCGGATGTACCTCGCCTACTGCGAGGCCGGCTTCGCCGAGCGCCGCATCGGGCTGATCCAGACCGTGCTCGCCAAGCCGCACTGGCGCCCCGAGGTCACGGCCCCGACCGCGGCGCTGCCCACCGTCGTGGCGGTCTAGGAGCATCATCATGGACAACTCCCGCATCGCCGCCCTCGCCGTCCTCGGCCTCCGCGTCGCCTACGGCGCCGGGCTCGTCGCCGCGCCCGAGAAGCTCGCGCTCCGCTGGCTCGGCCCGAGCGCGTCGGAGCCCCCGACGCAGGTCCCGCTGCGCGCGCTCGGCGTGCGCGAGGCGATCCTCCACGGCGGCGCGATCGCCGCCGTCCTGGCCGGGCGCCCGGTCCGGCCGTGGCTCGCCGCCTCGATCGCGGGCGACCTCTCCGACATCGCCTCGACCGTGCTCGGCCGCGACGGGCTGCCGGACGAGGCGCCGGTCGCGACCGCGGTGGTCGCGGGCGCGAGCGCGGCGATCAGCGCGGCCGTCGCGGTCGCGGTGGACGCCTGAGCCGTGGCGCGAAGCGCGTTCGCCTACGAGCGCCGCGGCGCGGGGCCGCCGCTCGTCCTGCTGCACCCGCTCGGCGCCGACCGCCACGTCTGGGACCCGGTGCTCGACCGGCTGGCGGAGGATCGCGACGTGGTCGCGGTCGACCTGCCGGGCTTCGGGGGCTCCGAGCCGCTCGCCGCGGCGGACGGCGAGGCGCCCACGCCCGCCCGCCTCGCCGCGGCGGTCCGCGCGTTCGCCGCCGGCGAGCTCGGCCTCGAGGACGGGGCCTGGCACGTCGCGGGCAACTCGCTCGGCGGCTGGGTCGCGCTGGAGCTGGCGCTCGCGGGCGCCGTCGAGACCGTCACCGCGATCGCGCCCGCGGGCCTCTGGGCGCGGCCGCTCGGCCCGCGGCCGTCGGTCGCCCGCCGCGCCGCGCGGCTCGCCTCGCCGCTCGTCGGGCTCGCGACCCACGTCGAGGGCCTGCGGCGCCTGATCCTCGCGGGCTCCGTCGGCCACCCCGAGCGCGTCCCGCCCGCCGCGGCCGCCCGCCTCGTGCGCGCCTACGCCCACGGGCCGGACTTCCCGGCGGTCAACGCGGCGATGCGCGGCGGCACCTTCACGCGGCTGGCGGACATCGCGGTCCCGGTGACGCTCGCGTGGCCCGCGCTCGACCGCCTCGTCGGGCGGCCGCGCTCGCTGCCGCCGCAGGTCCGCAACGTCACGTTGACCGACTGCGGACACATCCCGACCTGGGATGACCCGGAAGCAGTGGCGACCGTCCTCCTGGAAGGCAGCGCGGTGCGAGCCGGGGCGCGTTGACGCCGCGTTGACATCTAGACTCGCGCGTGCATGAAGAGCTCTGAGCCCCGGGTCGCGCTCGTCCACGATTTCCTGCTCGACCTCCGCGGTGGGGAGCGGGTCTTCCTGGCGCTCTGCGACATGTTCCCGGACGCGGACCTCTTCACGGCGGTCTACGACCCGGTCGGGACCGAGGGGCGCTTCGCCCACCGGCGCGTCCACACGTCGTTCCTGCAGAAGCTGCGGCCGAACGCGTCGTCGTTCCGCCGGCTGCTGCCGCTCTACCCGTACGCCATGGAGGCGCTCGACCTCTCGGGCTACGACCTCGTGCTCAGCAGCTCCTCGGCGTGGGCGCACGGCGTGCTGCCCTCCGAGGACGCGGTGCACGTCTGCTACTGCCACAACCCGTTCCGCTACGCCTGGAACGCGCGCGAGGCGACGCTGCGCGCCCACGGCCCGGTCGTGCGCGCGGGGCTCGGCGCCGTGCTGCAGCGCTGGCGCCAGTGGGACTGGATCGCCGCCCAGCGCGTCGACCGCTACATCGCGAACTCCGAGACGACGCGCCGGCGGATCGCGCGGTACTTCACGCGCGACGCCGAGGTCGTCTACCCGCCGGTCGAGGTCGACCGCTTCACGCCCGGCGTGGTCGGCGACCACTACGCGGTGCTCTCGGAGCTGATGCCGCACAAGCGGATCGAGCTCGCCGTCCAGGCCTTCACCCAGCTGCGCCGCCCGCTCGTCGTCATCGGCGACGGGCCGGACGCCAAGCGCCTGCAGCGCATGGCGGGGCCGACGATCCGCTTCACCGGCCGCGTCAGCGACGCGGAGGTCGCGCGGCTGCTGGCGACCTCGCGCGCGCTGGTCGTCACGGCGACCGAGGAGTTCGGCATCGCCGCGGTCGAGGCGCAGGCCGCGGGCCGGCCGGTCGTCGCGCTCGACGAGGGCGGCGTCACCGAGTCCGTGCAGGAGGGGCGCACCGGCGTCTTCTACGAGCAGGCGACGCCCGCGGCGCTGATCGCCGCGGTCACCGCGTTCGACCCGCTCTCGATCGATCCCGCCGACTGCGTGGCCAACGCGCACCGCTTCGGGCTGGAGGCCTTCGCGCAGGAGATCCGCGCGAACGTCGACCAGGCCCTGGCGTCCGGTCCGAGCCCCCGTGGCGACCGGCGCCGTCCGGCGCGCGGGCTGGCGCTCGCCGGCCGCCGCGCCGCGTGAGAGCCGAAAGCCTCGCCCAGAGGGTTCGGGTCGCCGTCGTCGTCCCCAACCGGGACGGACGACGCTGGCTGCCCGGGCTGCTCGCGTCGCTGCGGACGCAGACCCGGCCCGCGGATCGCGTCGTCGTCGTGGACGACGGCTCGTCCGACGACTCCGTCGCCTGGCTGCGGGCCGAGGGCGTCGAGGTCGTCGAGCGGGCGTCCTCCGGTGGCTTCGCGGCGGCGGTCAACGCGGGCTTCGCGGCGGTCGCCGACTGCGACGCGGTCGCGCTGGTCAACACGGACGTCGCGCTGGCGCCCGAGTGGCTCGCGCGGACGGCGAAGGTGTTGGAGGCCGTACCCGGCGCGGGCGCCGTCGCGTGCAAGATGGTGGGGATGGACGATCCCGGCCTCATCGACGACGCGGGCGACGCGCTGCGGCGCGACGGCGTCTGCGAGCAGCGCGGGCGCGGGCGGCGCGACGACGGCCGCTTCGACGCCGCGGGCGAGGTCTGGGGCGCGTGCGCGGGCGCGGCGCTCTACCGGCGCGCGGCGGTGGACGAGGTCGGCGGGTTCGACGAGTCCTACGGCATGTACCTGGAGGACGTCGACCTCGCGCTGCGGCTGCGGCTCGCGGGGTGGACGTGCCGCTACGAGCCGGTCGTGGCCCGCCACGCGGGCGGCGGCTCGGGCTCGGCCGTCGGCTACTTCGTGGCGCGCAACACGCTGCTGCTGGCGGCGCGCTGGTTCCCGCTGCGGTGGGCGCCGTACGTCGCCTACCGGCAGGCGTCGTGGCTGGTGGACGCGGGGCGGCGCGGGCCGCGCGCGCTGGCGGCGCACCTGCGCGGCCTCGCCGCCGCGGTGCCGCGGCTGCCCGCCGCCTGGCGCGCGCGCAGCGGCCCCGGCGGGACGCAGCGCGCGGCGATGGAGCGCGCGGTGCCCGCGCGGCCGTGGCGCGGCCCGGCGGCGGGCGGCCATCCCGGAGCGGCGGAGTGAGCGTGGCCGCGGCCTCGCCGCAGCACGAGCCGTCCTCCGGCTTCTTCCGCGTGCACGTGCGGATCTCGCCGCTGCGCCTGGTCGTCCTCGGCCTGCTCGCGACGGCGTTCGCGGCGATCGACCTGCGCGCGGGCTACGGCCCGCACGACGAGGGGCTGATGCTCCAGTGGGGGCACCGGATCGCCGGCGGCGAGTGGCCCTACCGCGACTTCTGGTGCAACTACCTGCCGGGCGCGCCGCTGCTGCAGGCGCTGCTCGGCGACTCGCTCGTGACGTGGCGGATCGTGCGCGCCGTCCTGGCCGGCGTCTGCGCCGTGCTCGCCTACCTGCTCGTGCGGCGCGAGACCGACAACGACCGCTGGGCGCTCGCGGCGTGGGCGGGCGTGACGGGCGCGATGGCCTGGCCGCTGACCTCGGGCCCGAACGCGCCCGCGGTGGCGCTGGCGTTCGGGACGCTGCTGGCCGCGCGGCGCCGCGCGGGCTGGGCGGGCGCGCTCGCGGGGCTCGCGTTCCTGTTCCGGCCGGAGATCGGCGTCGCGGCGGCGCTGGGCGCGTGGGTGCTCGGCGGGCGCGCGACCTGGCGGCCGCTGCTGGTCGCGGGCGGCGTGGCGGTGGTGGGGCTCTTGCCGTTCCTGGTGGTCTCGCCGGGGGACGTCCTGTCGCAGACCTTCGGCTTCGCCTTCAAGCAGCACCTCCAGCACCTGCCGTTCCCGCTCGCGCCGCACACCGCGGACCCCAACAAGGTGCTCGAGCGGACGTTCCCGGCGTGGCTCGTGCTCTTCACGCTGCTCTGGGCCGCGGTCGCGCTGCCCAAGCGCCGGGGCGGCGCGCTCGTCCCGCTGCTGCTCGTCGGACTCGCCTACCTGCTCGCCCGCACCGACGAGTTCCACCTCGTCCCGCTGGCCGCGGTGCTGGCGGTCGCGCTCGCGGCGGCTGCGGCGCGCGAGTCGCGGACGGTCCTGAAGGTCGTGCTCGCGGCCGGGCTCGCGCTGATCGTCCTGCACGGCCTCGACCGCCAGCTCGGCAAGGTGACCGACGGCACCAACATGGCCGGCGTCGACCTGCCGGACCTCGACGGCGTCCGCACGACGCGCGCCGACGCGCACGCGCTCGAGGACCTCGCGGCCGCCGTCGGCCGCCGCACGCGGCCTGGCGCCCCGATCCTCTCGGCGCCGCCGCGCTACGACCGCGTCCGGGTCGGCGACACCATGTTGTACACCGTGCTCGACCGGACGGACCCGACCCGCTACGACGTCGTCCAGCCCGGCGTCGTGACGACCGCGAAGGTCCAGCGCGAGATGCGCGCCGACCTCGAGCGGACGCGCACGCAGCTCGTCGTCCGCTGGCTCGCGCCGGTCGCCGAGCAGGCGGAGGACAACGGCTCCGGGAAGTCCTCGGGCGTGACGCTGCTCGACCGGTACATCGACACGCACTACGTGCGCGTCGGGCGCTACGGCGACTACCTGCTGCTCACGCGCCGCTGAGCAACGTGTAGGCGTCGGTCGCGCTCGTCCAGATCGTCGAGCCGTCGCGCAGCGCCTGCCCGCGCGTGGTCCCGACCTGGCGGACGCCGCCGGCGTCGCCGGCCCACAGCTCGCCGGCGGCGTCCGCGCGCGGGATCGTCCACGCGAGCGCGCCCGCGGCGTCGACGAGCGGGTTCACCGCGCCGTCGGCCGGGACGCTGGTCGCGCTCCCGTCACGGGCGTCGTAGCGGAGCACGGCGGTGCGCGTGGCGACCGCGACGTACGGGCCCGCGACGTCGAGGTCCAGGCCGCGACCGGGCGGGAGCGGCGTCACGAGGCCGGTCGCGCGCCAGCAGATCGCCGTCCGCTCGGCGGAGATCGCGACCTCGGCGGTGCCGAGGACGCCGGCCGCGCAGCCGCCGAGCGGCGCCGCGAGCGGGGCGGAGGCCGGCGCGCCCGCGTGCTGCCAGCGGACCGCGCCGCCGGCGATCCGCACCGCGCGCAGCGCCACGCCGGTGTCGAGGATCCGGTGCTCGCCCTCCTTGCCGGGCGCGGGGTGCCAGAGCCAGACGTGCCCCTCGGCGATCCACGCGATCTCGCCGCGCGGCCCGAGGTCCCAGCTGGAGAAGTGCCCGAGGCCGAGCCGCGCCTCGGGCGCCACGTGCAGGCGGACGTCGCCGGCGTGGACCGTCTGCCACTGGTTGCCGTAGTGGTCGCTGCCCTGCACGATCCACGCCATCCGCCAGCCCGCGACGCGCACGGAGCTGATCCACTCGCCGTCGAAGTCGCCGGACTCCGCGGTGCCCAGGTAGGTGCGCTCGCCGGTGCGGCGCACGCAGGAGAAGAGGCGGTCGGTCGAGCCGTACTCGCCCTCGTCGTCGGTGCGCAGCAGCGCGGCGAGCGTGGCGCCGTGGGCCGCGACGCGCTCGCCCGTGCGCGGCGCGCAGTGCGGGCGGGCGGCGGCCGGGGCGGCGAGCAGCAGCGTGGCGGCGAGGGCGAGGAGCGTCGCGCGAAGGGGCATCGACCGCTCCCAACGGCCGGTGCGCCGGGAAGTTGCGCGACGCGGGGCCCGGCCTACAGGTCGCGCCGCGCGAACGCCCAGCCCGCGCCCGCGAGGACGAGCGCGAGGTAGATGATCGCCCACGGGATCAGCAGCGGCCCCGCGTCGTGCGAGCCGCCGAGCGGGCCGAGCTGGACGATCGCGCCGGTGACGCCCGGCACGTCCTGGACGAGCAGGCGCAGCGCGTCGCGGTAGAGCGCCTCGAAGGGCAGGACCCAGGAGGCGGTCGCGGCGATGTGCTGGAGCGTGGGGGAGGGGATCGCGTCGCCGATCGCCCCGAGCAGCCCGGCGAGCAGGCCCGCGCCGTAGGCCATCAACATGAGGATGCCGTTCGCGGTCGCGCCGAGGAAGATCGAGCCCAGCAGCGAGAGCGCGGCGACGAGCACCGCGGCGAACGCGAGCCGGAACGCGGAGCCGAACGGGTGCGCGGGCCACCAGTCGCCGATCGCGCCGGTGATCAGGATCGCGCCGAAGTACACCACCAACACGTAGAGCGCGGCGACCGTCGCGGCCGCGAGGAAGCGGCCGAGCAGGTACTGCCCGCGGCCGAGCGGCCGGACGACGAGCGGCTGCAGCAGCCCGCGCTCGGCGTCGCCGCGGACCGCGCCCGCGGTCAGGAACGTCGCGAGCACGACGCCGAGGAAGAGCCCGCCGAACATCGCCAGGCCGACGATCGTCGAGCCCGCGAGCGCCGTGGGGTCCAGGCCGGTGTCGGAGTTCCGGAAGCCGTCGAGGTCGCCGAACAGCGCGTGGCAGCCCCACGCGTAGAGCCCGCCGAAGACCGCGGTGAGCACGAGCACGACGAGCAGGACGCGGCGGCGCAGCGCCTCCTGCAGCGCGTGCTGGGCGACGATCAGGACGCCCGGAACCGCGCCCCCTGGGCGCGCGTTGCGCGTCATCGGGCGTCCGCCACCGTGTCGAGGTAGACGTCCTCGAGCGTGGAGCGCGTCACGCGCACGCCGTAGACCTGCTCGCCCGCGGCGACCAGCTCGGCGACGATCCGCGGGACGTCCTCGCGGCCGCCCTCGAAGCGGCGCACGCCGCCGGCCAGCTCGACCTCGACGCCGCTGCCGCCCTCCAGCTCGGCCGGCGTCCCGGCCGCGACGACGAGCCCCTTGTCGATGATCACGACGCGGTCGCAGACCTGCTCGACCTCGCTGAGCAGGTGCGTGTTCAACAGCACGGCCACGCCGCGGCGGCGCAGCTCCTCGAGCAGGTCGCGCACGGTGCGCCGCCCGCCGGGGTCCAGTGCGCTCGTGGGCTCGTCGAGCAGCAGGAGCCGCGGCGCGCCGACCATCGCCTGCGCCAGGCCGAGCCGCTGCTGCATCCCCTTCGACATCGCCTCCACGCGCGTGCCCGCGTCGGCCTCCAGCCGCACGAGCTCCAGCAGCTCGCCGCGCTCGCGCGCGCCGCCGTCGGAGCCCGTCAGCCGCTGGTGCAGGACGAGCACCTCGTCGGCCGTGCACCAGCCGGGGAAGCGGAAGAGCTCGGCGAGGTAGCCGAACGGCTCTGCGACCGCGACCTCGCCGCTCGTCGGCCGGACGAGCCCGCACGCGATCTTCGTCAGCGTCGACTTCCCCGCGCCGTTGGGCCCGAGCAGCCCCACCAGCTCGCCCTCGCCGATCCGCAGGTCGACGCCGCGCAGCGCGTCGTGGCGGCCGTAGCGCTTGCGCAGCCCGGCGATCGCGAGCGCGCTCAAGCGGTGAGGACGAGCGGCGCGCCGTCGGTGATGACGATCGTGTGCTCCGCGTGCGCCGAGAGCGAGCCGTCGGCGGTGCGCACGACCCACTCGCCGTCCTCGACGATGTCGCCCTCGCCCGCGGCGATGATCGGCTCGATCGTGATGACCAGGCCCTCGGTCAGCGTCGGCGACGGGCCGGGCTGGGCGGTCGAGAAGATCGTCGGCTCCTCGTGGATCCGGCGGCCGATGCCGTGGCCGGTGAGCGCGGCGCAGACCGAGAAGCCGCGCCCCTCGATCTCGGCCTGGACGGCGACGCCGATGTCGTTGACGGTCGCGCCCGCGGTCGCGACGGCCATCCCGCGCTTGAGCCCGGTCTCGGCGGCGCCGACGAGCTTGAGCGCCGACGGCTTGACCTTGCCGACCGGGACGGTGCGGCACGCGTCGGCGTAGAAGCCGTTCAGCTCGGCGGTGACGTCGAGCTTGACCAGCTCGCCCTCGCGCAGGCGGCGCGGGCCGGGGATGCCGTGGACGGCCTCGTCGCCGACCGAGATGCAGATCACGCCCGGGAAGTCGTAGTCGAGCTGCGGCCCGGACTGCGCGCCGTGGGCGGCGAAGACGCGCCCGGCGGCGTCGTCGAGCTCCTTGGTCGTGATGCCGGGGCGGACGAGCTTGCGCAGCTCGCGGATGGTCTGGGCGACGACGGCGCCCGCGGCCTTGAGGCCGGCGAGCTCTTCGGGGGTGTCGGCGGACATGGCCTCAAGGGTACGATCCCGCGCCCGTGGTCGTCCGCATCCTCCTGCTCGCCGCCGCCGTCGCGCTCGTCGTCTTCGGCACCGCGCGCACCAGCGCGCACCGCGCCTGCGACGACGGGCGGCGCGAGGCGTTCCAGATCGGCGCCAAGAAGCGGCCCGCCACGGACGCCGCGGCGGCCGGCTCGCAGATGATCGAGCACTGCCGCGGCAGCGAGCAGCTCGTCGACGGCGCGTCGGCCTTCCTGCGCGCGGGCGCGGTGGCGCCCGCGGCGACGATCGCCGCCGCCGCGGTGCGGCGCGAGCCGCAGCGGCGCGACTCGTGGCTGGCGGTCGCCGGCGTGCGGCGCGCCCGCGGCGACCAGGCCGGCGCGGCGCGCGCGCTAGCCCGCGCGCGCCAGCTCGACCCGCTCAGCTTCCGGGGCCGGTGAGGCCGGCGGCCGCCGCCGCGGCCGCGGGTCCTTGAAGCGCAGCAGGGGGCGCTCCAGCAGGTAGTAGCTGAGCGCCGCCGCGGTGGTCGCGGCGAGGAAGACCGACAGCGTGTAGATGATCGAGCTGCCGTGCGTCGTCCAGTCCTGGACGTGGATGAACTTGCCGGTCAGCGGGTGGTGCCAGAGGAAGATCCCGTAGGAGATCAGCCCGAGCCACGCGATCGGCCGCAGCGTCAGCAGCCGCTCGGGGAGCCCGCCGCGGCCCTCGACGCCGAGCATGACCGGCGCCGCGAAGCAGACCGCGAGCAACCCGTACAGGACGTGGCCGAGCATCCAGTCGCGCACGGTGTAGGTGGCCAGCGAGAGCACGGGCATCCCGATCTGGCTGACGCCGACGAGCAGCGCGGCGGCCGCCGCCCACAGCACGAGCGGGCGCTCGACGGCCAGGCGCAGCGGCGCGGGGCGCTCGGCGACGGGGACGTCGTGCCAGCGCGCGCTGGTGACGGCCAGGCCCATCCCGAGCGCGAACCACAGGAACGTGCCGAGGATCGTCTGCGAGATCGTGTCCGGGCTCTTGTCGAGGAAGCTCCAGGCGCGGACGCCGAGCGAGAGCGCCGCGAGCGCCGCGAGCACCGCGTACTCGACCTGGAGCTGCGTGCGCACCGCGCGCCCCCGCACGAGCCGCGCGAGGGCGAGCGCGAAGAACGGGAGGAAGACGTAGAACTGCACCTCGACGCCGAGCGACCACGCCGCGCCGATCCCGCCGCGCGACCAGTTCACGGTGAAGTCCTGGAGGAACAGGTAGTACACCCAGAAGTCGTGGCTGTGCACGAGCGGCAGGCCGGGCCAGATCGCCAGAACGGTGAGCGCCAGCCAGTACGCAGGGACGATGCGGATGATCCGGCGCCGCGCGTAGCGGCGGAGCGTCGGCCCGGGCCGGCCGTGGAGCCGCGCGGCGACGAACGGGCGGTAGAGCAGGAAGCCCGAGATCACGAAGAAGAGCGCGACGCCGGAGTCCAGCCGGGCGGTGATCTGGCCCGGGAACCCGTGGCCGTTGAAGCCCGAGAGGAACGCCGTGTGGGTGATCAGCACGGCCATCGCCGCGACCGCCCGCAGCCCGTCGACCGGCGCGAAGCGCGGGTTGCCCGGCGGCGGCGCGACCGCGGGCTCGACGGCGTGGGCGTGGGGGGCCGGCATGCGCGGCGGACTGTACGCGCTGGCGCCGTCGTCCGTAGGCTGTCGGGGTCGATGCGCCTGCCCGCGAAGTTCGAGACCCGGCTCGCCCTGATCACGCTGGGCGGCCTGCTCATCCGGCTGCTGTACACGGGCCTGCACCGCGCCTATCCGGTCATCGGCGACGCGCTGACCTTCCACGTCGACGCCCAGCACCTGGTCGACGGCCACGGGTTCCAGCGGCCGTTCGAGGCGGTGCCCACGGCCGAGCACCCGCCGCTGCACATCGTGGTCCTGGCGGCGATCGACCTGCTCGGCGGGCACGGGACGCTGCCCCAGAAGTTCGTGCTCTGCCTCGTCGGCGCGGGGACCGTCGTGGCGCTCGGTGTCCTGGGGCGGACGGTCGCGGGCCCGCGCGCGGGGCTGATCGCGGCCGGGCTCGGCGCCGTCTACCCGCTGCTGTGGGTCATCGACGGCTCGCTCATGAGCGAGACCGAGTACGTCCTGCTGATCACGCTCATCCTGCTCGTGGCGTACCGCTATCTCGGCGCGCCGACGCTCCGCCGCGCGGTCGCCCTGGGGGCGCTGATCGCGCTCGCGGCCCTGACGCGGGGCGAGGCGCTGGGGCTGCTCGTGCTGCTCGTGATCCCGCTCGTCCTGCGCGCCGTCGGGGGGTGGCCGCAGCGGCTGAAGGCGGGCGCGATCGTCCTCGCCACGTTCCTGGTGGTGCTGGCGCCGTGGTCGATCCGCAACGCCATCGTCTTCGAGAACCCCGTGCTGCTCTCGACCAACGGCGACAACGTCTTCGTCGGCGCCAACTGCGAGCGCTCCTACTACGGCGACCTGCTCGGCTCGTGGGCCTTCGACTGCTTCGGGCAGCGCGCGCCCGGCGACGAGTCGCAGTACTCGCGCGTCTGGCGCGACCGCGGCCTCGACTACGCGCGCGACCACGCCGGGCGGATCCCGCTGGTCGTCGGCGTCCGGCTGCTGCGGCAGTTCGACTTCTACCGCCCGGGCCAGGCGGTCGTGCTCTCGGCGGCCGAGGGGCGCGACCACCGCGCCTCCTGGCTCGGGTTGTACCTGTACTGGGCGATGCTGCCGTTCGGCGTCGCGGGCGCGGTGCTGCTCCGCCGCCGCCGCGAGCCGCTGTTCATCCTCGCCGCGCCGTTCCTGCTCACCGTCGCGCTCGGCGCGCTGGTGTACGGGTCGACCCGCTTCCGCGTGGCCTTCGAGCCGGTGCTCGTGATCCTCGCGGCGGTCGCGCTCGACGCGCTGTGGGGGCGGGTCGCGGGTCAGCGCTCGTCCGCGGCGGCCGCGAGCAGCGCGCCCGCGAGCGCGACGCCGACCAGCGTCAGCGCCGGCATCTCCCAGTCCCAGTCGATCGACGCGTGGAAGGCGTAGGCGAGCAGCGCCGCCGCCGGGCCCGCGACGCGCGCGGCGTCGCGGCGGGCCACGTCGCGGGCCGCGAGCGCCACGCCGCCGAGCAGCAGCGCGAGCAGCGCGGCGCCGACGAGCCCGAGCTCGGCGAGCGTCTCGATCTCCAGTGAGTGCGCGTCGCGGGCGGGCTGCGCGACCGGCCGCTCGCGGAGCCACTGCACGGCGAAGCCGCCCGCGCCGATGCCCTTGACCGGCGCGTCGCCGAACGCGCGCAGCGCGACCCGCCAGTACTCGTAGCGCGGCGAGTCCGCGCTGGCCAGGCGGCTCGTGCTCGTGCCGAAGCGGGGGTCGCCGGTGCTCGGCGTGTCCTGGCCCGCCGCCACCGCGACGGGGACCACGAGCATCGCCGCGACGAGGAACGCCGCGACCCAGCCGTGGTGGCGGGGGAGCGGGAGCGTCCCGAGCCGCGTCCGCCCCGAGCCCTCAACGGCCGCGGCCCAACGCTGGGTCCCGGCCGCGAGGCCCATCATCGCCAGCAGCGCGACCAGGACGGCCGCGCCCTGGAGCGCCGGATGGCTGCCGTGGAGCGTGCGGACCGCGGGCGAGGCGGCGGCCAGCGCGCAGCAGACCACGCCGGCCTCGAGCGCGATCGCGACCGCGCGCAGCTGCGTGAAGGTCGGCGCGAGGGCGAGCAGGACGACGAGGCCCGCGGCGGTCGCGGCGAGCGCGCCGCGCGAGAACGTCAGGTAGATCCCGACGGCGAGCGGGACCGCGCCCGCCGCGGCGGCGCAGCGCAGCGCCACGGGCCGCGTCGGGTCGCCGCCGAGGCGCGCGCAGAGCACGAGGCCGACGGCGCCGAGCGCGCCCATCGCGTTCCAGTAGGTGAGCGGCTGGTCGAGGCGGCCGCCGGCCGAGCTGCTCGGCAGCGCGTGGACGACGTCCGGGATCAGCCGCGCGAGCAGGCCGTAGCCGACGACGACGAGCGCGCCGAGCGCGAGCGCGGGCTCGACCGCGCGGGCGGCGCCCGCGGGCCGGCCCAGCAGGAGCGTCGCGACGACCAGCGCGGCGAGGTAGAGCGCGTCGCGCTCGAAGGTCGCCCAGGCCGCGTCGTCGAGCGGCGCCCACGAGGCCGAGAGCGCGGTCCACAGCGTGAGGCCCGCCAGGCCCGCGAGCGCGACCGCCACGGCGGCGGACGGCCGGACGGGCCGCGGGGCGAGCAGCGCGGCCAGCGCGAGCAGCGCGCCGGTGGCGATCAGCGCGGCGTCGCGGGGGCCCTCGAAGTAGCCGCCCTTGAAGAAGGCGAGCGCCGTCGGGGCGGCGAGGGCGACCAGCGCGAGGCCCGCTGCCGGCCGTGCGGGAGGGAGAGGCGGCCGCATCGGCGGGTCAGCGTACCCTTCGACGCCGCATGCGGAGCCGCCGGGTCATCCCCCTCGCGGTCGCCTCACTCGCATACGTGGTCGCCCTTGTCCAGCGTCCGGGCGAGCTGGTGGCCGACACCAAGGTCAACCTGTACCTCGATCCGGTGCGGTTCCTGGGCGACGTGCTGTCGCTGTGGAACCCCACGACGGACCTCGGGCACGTCTGGGCCGGGCAGTACGCGGGCTACGCGTGGCCGATGGCGCCGTGGTTCGCGGCGGGCGATCTGCTCGGCCTGCCGCCGTGGCTCGTGCACCGGCTGTGGCTCGGGACGCTGCTGGCGCTCGCGGGCTGGGGCGTCGTCCGGCTGCTCGACGCGCTGCTCGAGCGCCAACGCGGGGCGGTCCACGCGGCGGCCGCGGTGCTCTTCGTGGTCAACCCCTACGTGACGGTCTACTTCGCGCGCCAGTCGATCGCGCTCCTGGCCTACGCGTCGCTGCCGTGGCTGCTGTTGTGCGTGCACAAGGGGCTGCGGGACCCGCGGGGCTGGCGCTGGCCCGCGGCGTTCGCGCTCGTGCTGACCTCGGCGGGCGGCGGGGTCAACGCGGGGCTCACGGGCTGGGTCTTGCTCGGGCCCGCGTTGTTGGTGCTCTACGACGTCACGGTCGGCGGGGTGACCCGGCGCGCGGTGCTCCCGTTCCTGCTGCGGCTGGCCCCGGTCGCGGTGCTGGCGAACCTGTGGTGGGTCGTGCCGCTGGCGCTCAGCAGCCGCGCGGCGCCGGACTTCCTGGCCTACACCGAGCAGCCGGGCACGATCTGGGGGACGACGTCGCTGTCGGAGTCGCTGCGGCTGATGGGGTTCTGGGGATCCTACGTCGGGACCGGGTTCGGCGGGCACCTGCGGCCCTACCAGGGCTCGGCCCCGGCGTTGCTGCTGCTCTTGCCCGTGGTGCTCGCGGGGCTGGTGACGCCGGCGCTGTCGCTGAGCGCGCTGGTCTGGACGCGGCGCTGGCGCTACGCGCCGTTCTTCGCGCTGCTGACGCTCGTCGGGCTCGTGGTGATGACCGCGGGCTGGCCCGAGGGCACGCCGATGCGGCACCTCGTCACCGGCGTCTACTACCACGTCGACCTCGTCCAGTTCCTGCGCACCACCTACAAGGCGGGGGCGCTGACCGCGCTCGGGCTCGCGGGGCTGGGCGGCGCGGCGTTCGGGCTGGCGTGGGGGCGGCGCGCCGCTCGCGTGCCGCTCGTCGCCGCCGCGGCGGGCCTGGTCGCGCTCGCCTCCTGGCCGCTGGTGACCGGCCGCGCGGTCGAGGGCCAGCTGCGCTTCGACGTGCCCTCGGGCTACCGCGCGCTGGCCGCGGACCTCGACGCGCGGCCGGACTCCACGCGCGCCGCCGTCTTCCCCGGCCAGCTGTTCGCCTTCTACAAGTGGGGCGGGACGGTCGACCCCGTGCTGCCCGCGCTCACGCGCCACCCGGTCAGCGAGCGCTGGATCATCCCGTTCGCCGAGCCGCGCTCGGCCGAGCTGCAGTTCTCGGTCGACAGCCTCGTGACCCAGGAGCGCCTGCGCCCCGGCCAGCTCCCGTCGCTGCTCGACCTCATGGGCGTGGGGGACGTCGTGGTCGCCGCCGACGGCGACCGCGCCTACAGCGGCGAGATGCCCGCGGCCGACGCGGTGCGCGCGCTGCGCGGGCTCGGGCCGGTGGTGCGCGGCTACGGCCCGGAGGTCGTCGCGCGCTCGGCGGGCGCCGACGCGGAGCCGGGCGTCCGCGTCCCGTCGCTGCAGCGCATCGCGGTGCCCACCGGCGGGACCGTGCGCGTCCTGCCGCGCGGGCCGCTGACGGTGCTCGACGGCGCCGCGGGCGCGCTCAGCGGCCTCGCCGCCTACGGCGCGCTGGATCCGTCCAAGCCGCTGGCCTACGGGCCGGACCTCGGCGCCGCGGGGATCCGCGCCGCCGCGCGCGACGGCGCGGCGTTCGTCGTCAGCGACACGAACCGGCGCCGCGCGTTCGTCGCGGCGCGCTCGCGCGGGCAGTCCGGGCCGACGCTCCCCGCCGACCAGGACATCAGCCAGGACGGCACGATCCTCGACCCCTTCGGCGCGGCCTCGCAGCCGGGCGCGGCGGCGCGCGAGACGGTCGCGGTCCTGGGCGGCGGCGTGCGATCGGTGAGCGCGCCGTCCTCGCCGCAGGTCACGCAGTTCCCCGAGCAGCGGCCGTTCGCGGCGCTCGACGGCGACCCCTCGACCGCGTGGATCGCCGACCGCCAGCTCGTGCCCGTGCGCCCGACGCTCACGGTGGACTTCGACGCGCCGCGGAACGTCGCCGCGATCGACCTGATGCCCTACTCCGACAGCCGCGGCCGGGTCCGGGCGGTCGACGTGAACGGCAAGCGCTTCGCGGTCCACGCGGGCTGGAACCACCTCGTCCTCGACCTCCATCGGGTCGGTGGGCTCGTCGTCCACCTCGCCGACGTGACGCGGCCGCGCCACGGCAACGCGGGCGCGGGCGGGATCCGCGAGCTGCGGATCCCGGGCGTCCACGCGACCGAGGCGCTGCGGCCGCCGACCGACGTCGAGGACGCGCTGCGCGGCGCGGACCTCGCGCGCAGCGCGTTGACCTACATCCTGGACCGCACGACGGCCGACGTCCCGTTCCGCGAGGGGCGCTACGCCGGGGACCGCGGCGCCGGGCGGCTGCGCGACGCGCGCGACCCGGAGGCGGCGCTGCGGCGGATCGTCGCGCCGCCGGTCGCGCGGTCGTTCGCGGTCGAGGGCTGGGCGTCGATCGACCCGCGGACGCCCGATCACGCGATCGACGGGCTGGCCGGCGGGCTGCGGGGGAGCGGCGCGGGCGTGCCGCTGCGCGCGGCCGACGCGAGCGCGCGGTTCCAGGGGCTCGGACGGTACCGGGCCTCGGGCGCGTTCGACGGGAGCGGCGGCCGCTCGTGGGTCGGCCAGTGGATCGCCGGGCGGCCCGCGTGGCTGTCGTGGGAGACGGCGCGGCCGGTCAGCGTGACGCGGTTGGTCCTGAGCGCGCCCGGGGTGCTCGTGCGGCGGCCGACGCGCGTCGCGCTGCGCGTCGACGCCGGCGCGCCGGTGCGCGTCGCGGTGGGCGCGGGCGGCGTCGTGGCGCTGCCGCGCGCGCTGCGGGGCACACGCTTCCGCCTCGACGTCCTCGCCGCGCGCTTCCCCGCGGGCACGCCGGACCGCGACCGCGACCGCCGCGCGGTGGGCATCGGCGAGATCTCCGGGACGGGCACGCAGACCGTCGCGCCGCCGCGCCGCGGCGCCGTCGCGCTGCCGTGCGGCGTGACGGCGCTGAGGGTGGGGACGGGCGGCGCGGTGGGGACGGGCGGCGCGGCGGGCGCGCCCAGCGGAGCGGCTGGCTCCGGCGCGGCGGGCGCGGCCGGCATCGCCGCCCTCGGCGGCACCGTCGACCGCGCCGCGCTCGACGCGGGCCGCCCGCTCCACCTCCGCGGCTGCGGCGCGGCGCTCGCGCTGCCCGCGGGCCGGAGCACGCTGGTCGGCGCGACCGCGCCGCTGCGGCTCGACGGCGTCCGGCTCACCTCCGCCGCGCCGCAGCCGCCGCCCGCCGCGACCGGCGGCGGGCGCGTCCTCGACGCGGGCCACGCCACGCGCGACGGCGGCCGCGACGGCGTGCGGATCGCCGCGTCCGGGCCGTCCTGGCTCGTCCTCGGCGCCTCCTACGACCCGCACTTCAAGGCCACCTGCGACGGCAGGGACCTCGGCGCGCCGCACCCGCTGCAGGGCTACGCCAACGGCTGGCCGGTCGCGGCGGGCTGCACGGCCGTCGCGTTCACGTACGGGTTGCAAAAGGCCGCGAACGTCGCCTACCTGCTCTCCGCGCTCACCTGCCTGCTGCTGCTCGCGCTGCTCGGCCTCCTCGCGTGGCGGCGCCGCGGCGCGACCGCGGCGGCCCCCGCGGCGCCGGCGCGGGCGCCCGCGCCGCTCCCGCTCCCGCCCGCGCCGCGCCGCATCGCGCTCCCGCGCGCCATCGCGATCGCGCTCCCGTTCGCCCTCGCCGCGGCCGTCGGCTTCGGCCTGCGCGCGGGCGCGGTGACCGGGCCCGTGCTCGTCCTGGTCCTCTGGCGCGGGATCTCCGACGCGGTCCTCGGCCGGCTCGCCGCGCTGCTGCTGGTGGTCGCCGTCCCGGCCGTCTACCTCGGCATCGGCCTCGCCCACCACGGCCAGCACCTGCAGACCAACTCCACCAAGTACCCGCTCGACCGGATCGCGGGCCACTGGCTGACGCTCGCGGGCCTGCTGCTGCTCGCGGTCGTGCTCTGGCGGACGCTGGTCCGCCGCCGCGATCCCCTACCGTCCCGTCCGTGAGCGCGACCGCCGTCGACCTGCCTCGGGGACCCGAGCGCTTCCGCACCCTCTGGCGCCTCTGGCGCAACGAGCGGGCCGACCCGGAGCCGTTCTACCGCCTGCTGGCGGCCTACGCCGTCGAGGACCTCGACGCCCACCACGGGCCGCTCGCGGGCCAGGTGATCGCCGACCTCGGGTGCGGCCCCGGCTACTACACCTACGCCTTCCGCGATCGCGGCGCGGAGGTCATCCCCATCGACAACTCGACCGACGAGCTGGAGCTCGGCGGCGCGCCGCCGCCCGGCTACGTCCTCGGCGACGCCGGGAGCCTGCCGCTCGAGGACGGCTCCGTCGACGGCGTCTTCTGCTCCAACATGCTCGAGCACACGCCCTCGGCCGCGCCGATCGTCGCCGAGGTCGAGCGCGTCCTGAAGCCCGGCGGCTGGGGCTACATCTCGTGGACCAACTGGTACTCGCCGTGGGGCGGGCACCTCATGGCGCCCTACCACTACCTCGGCCCGCGGCTCGGGCCCGAGCTGTACGAGCGGCGCCACGGCAAGCCCGAGAAGCACGCCTACGGCGAGACGCTCTGGGCCTGCCACATCGGCGCGACCCTGCGCCTCGTCCGCAGCCACCCCGGCCTCGAGATCACCGAGGTCGTCCCGCGCTACTGGCCCTGGGCCAAGGTCATCATGAAGGTCCCGGGCCTGCGCGAGCTGGTCGCGTGGAACTGCGTGATCCGCGTGCGGCGCCGCTAGAGCAGGTCCAGCAGCGCGCCGCCCGCGATCGGGCAGAACTGCGTCCCCAGCCCCGCCTCGATCTCGGCGCGCGCCACGTCCCGCGACAGCGCCGCGCGGTACGGCCGGTCGGAGGTCATCGCGTCGTACGCGTCGCAGACCAGCGTGATCCGGGAGGCGAGCGGGATCGCCTCGCCCGCCAGGCCGTCGGGGTAGCCGGTGCCGTCCCAGCGCTCGTGCTCGGCGCGCAGCGCCGGGGCGAGGTGGGCGAGGACGGGCACGTCGGCGATGAGCTTGGCGCCCGCGCCCGGATGGCCGCGCATGACCTCCCACTCGTCGGGGTCCAGCGGCCCCGGCTTGTGCAGGATCGCGTCAGGGGTGGAGAGCTTGCCGACGTCGTGGAGCAGCGCGACCTGCTCGACGTCGAGGACCGCGTCCTCGTCGAGCCCGAGCCGCCGCGCCACCGCGACCGCGTGGGCGACGACGGCCGTCGAGTGCTCGCCGGTGTAGGCGTCGCGCGCCTCGATGACCGCCGCGAGCGTCTGCACGGCGGCGGCGCGCCGCTCGAGCTCCTCGGCGCGCGTCGTGAGCTCCTCGCGCTCGAGCTGGTCGGCGATCAGGCGCGCGAAGACGTGGAGGAACTGGACCTCGCGCTCGCCGAGCTCCGGGTGCACGTCGCGGCCCGCGGCGCAGAGCGTCCCGTAGAGGCGGCCGTCGGCGAAGCGGATCGGCACCGAGGTGAAGGAGCGCATCCCCGCCGCCTGCACCGCGGGGAGGTCGCGGACCTCGGCGACCTCCAGCAGGTCGGGCATCGCGGCGGGCGCGTCGCCGTCCAGCACGCGGCGGCAGATGGTCTGGTCGTCCGGCACGTCCATGCCGCCCTCGGGCATCCCGAAGGACGCCGCGTCGCCGTCGGTGATCCGGATCTGCTGGACGCCGTCGACCAGCTCGCCGATGTAGGCGACGTCGAGGCCCAGGAACTCCCGGACCGAGGCCACCGCGCCCTGCACCGTCGGGTGCTGGGCGAGGTCGCTGAGGCCTTCGATCTCGGCGGCGATCGTGCTCATGTACCGCTCTTCGGCCGATCCGGCCTCCGAGGATCAGCTTTGGGCGCGCCGGCAGACGCTCAGGCCACGGCGGCCGACGGCCTGCGCGTGCGCAGGCCGAGGGCGAGGACCGCCGAGGCGGCCACCAGCTGGAGCCCGAGCACGACCGTCGCGAACGACAGCAGCGTGAAGTTCCCGGCGCTCAGCAGGAACGGCTCGACGATCGCCACGACGCCGAGCACCCACACGAACTTCAGCTCGCCCAGGGCCACCATGTACTGCACGGTGAGGTAGGCGACGGCGAGCAGCGTCATCGCCACGCCGAGCACCGGCAGCGCGTCGGAGGCGAGCGTGAGGTCCGGGCCGAAGGCGACCTTCATCAGGAAGTGGGGGACGAGCGCGAAGATCAGCAGCGCGGGCGCCGCGATCGCCGCCAGGACGCCGAGCGCGCGCAGCAGCGCGGGCCGCGGGTCGAGCCCGGCGGCGGCGCGCCGCGTCGCCTCGGGCAGCAGCTGCAGGCCGACGCCGATCGCGACCCAGACCACCGACTTCGCCGCGACCGCCGCGGCGGCGTAGGAGCCCGCACCGTCGCCGGAGAACTGGTGGCGGCCGACGATCACGTCCACGTTCTGGAGGACCGCGAGCAGCAGCAGGCCGACGATCGGGATCCAGTTGTCGCCGACGAGCCCGAGCAGCGGGCGGGCGGCGTCGCCGGCGCTCGACTCCTCCTCGGTCGCCGGGCCGAGCCGGCGCGAGAGCACGCGGCCGAGCCAGAGCGACATCAGGACGAACGCGAGCGGGTTGCCGAGGTAGGCGCCGGTGACGCCCAGGCCGACGCCCCAGAGCAGCAGCGAGCCGACGATCCGCCCGCCGGCCTCGCCGACGATCGACAGCCCGACGGGTCCGTAGAGGCGCATCCCCTGCAGGACGCCGCGCTGGAGCGAGAGCAGCAGCCAGAGCGAGCCCGTGGCGGGCAGCCCGGCGACGGCCCACGGGTGCTCGGGCGTGCCGAGGACGTCGGCCAGCGGCTGGCGGATCAGCGCGCCGAGGACCGCGAGCACCGCCGTGGCGATCACGAGCTGGCGCGTCCACGTCCGCAGCGTGGCGCGCAGCCGCCCGTCGGTGCCGAGGTGGCCGAGCGTCGCCTCGCGGGCGGCCGCGACCTGGATCGACTGGCCGCCGACCATCAGGATCAGGAAGCCGGAGATGATCGCGGCGAGCGCGCCGTAGCCGTCGGCGCCGAGCAGGCGCGTGAAGAGGACGACGAAGACGAGCTGGATCGCGTTGTTGAGCAGCGTCGCGCCCGCGAGCCCCGCGGCCGCGCCGGTCTCCGAGCGGCGCATCGCGTCGCGCAGGCGCGAGCGGTCCGCGTCGGCGACCTGCTCGAGCACCGCGAGGTTGGCCGCGGCGGTCGCGTCCCAGGTGAAGCCCTTGGCGCGGGCGCGCGCGGCGTCGCCGAGCTCGTCGCGGCGGACGGGGTCGGCGACGAGGTCGTGGACCTTGCGCGCGAGCTCCTGCGGCGTGTGCGCCAACAGGCCGGTCTGCTCGTCGACGATCGACTCGGGCAGCCCGCCGACCGCCATCGCCGCGCTCGGCGTCCCGGCGCCCGCGGCCTCCATGACGGTCAGGCACCAGCCCTCGGCCGAGGACGCGGTGAGGTTCACCCAGGAGCGCGCGAAGAGGTCGCGCTTCTCCTCCTCGCTGACGAAGCCGTGGAGCGTGACGCGGTCGTGGAGCCCGCGGCGGTCGATCTCCTCCTCCAGCACCGGCCGGTGGTCGCCGTCGCCGGCGACCTCCAGCCGGGCGTCGGGGATCCCCTCGAGGATGTCGAGCAGGATCTCCAGGCGCTTGTACTGCTTGATGCGCCCGAGGTAGAGGAGCGTCGGCGTCGGGTCGCGGCGCGTCTCGGTGAACGAGTCGGGCTCGACGCCGAGGTAGGCGACGTGGATCTGCTCGGCCGGGATCCCCAGGGCCATCATGTCCTGGCGCGCGGACTCGGAGATCGTGAGGAACGGGTGGTGGCGGTAGAGCGTGCCGAGCGGCAGGCGCTCGGCCAGCAGCGCGGCGATCCGCCCGCGCTTGCCCATCTCGGCGACGTAGTGGTCCTGGTGGACGTGGTGGACGAGCGTGACCCGCGGCGCGCGCAGCCACCACCACAGCGGCGTGAAGAACGCGATGCCGTTGACGACCTCGAGGACGACGTCGGCGTCGCGCCCGATGCCGCGCAGCGACGCGAGCGCGGCGCGCGGGAAGACCGTCATCCGGCCGCCCATGCGGTGGATGGTCAGGCGCTCGTGCGGCCGCGAGACCTTCTCCGCGCCCGGGTAGGAGCCCGCGATCACGGTGACGCGATGGCCCCAGGCGACCCAGCGCGAGACCTGGCCGTAGAGGTTCGTGCCGGTGCCGCCGCCCTGGGGGTGCGTCCAGTCGCGGTCGGTCAGCAGCAGGATGTGCCGCGGGCTCGGGGGGTTCTCGGCGTGGGGCACGAGGTGCGCGAGCGTATCTCTTCGGGAGGCGGGAGGACCGGACGCGGGGACGTCCGCCACGTCCGTAGACTGTCGACGCGTGCCGTCCGTTTGCCGCCGGATCGTCGTGCTGCTCGTCGTCGCCCTCGTGGGCGTCGGCGGTCCTGTGGCGTCCGCGTTCGCCCAGGGTGCCGGGGACCAGCAGTACCAGGACCCGTTCGGGAGCTCCGACAGCGGCTCCGGCTCGAGCGGCTCGGGCAGCTCCGGCTCGTCCGGCAGCTCGGGCTCGAAGAACTCGGACGGCAGCCTGACGCCGCTCTCCCAGGCGCCGCAGACCTCGGGCTCCGGCTCGTCCTCGGGCTCCGGCACCGCGAGCGGGACGGCCTCCACCGGCACCGCGCCGAGCACCGCTCCCGCCGCGACCGGGACCCTGCCGAACACCGGCCTCGACACCCGCGTGCTGCTGCTGGCCGGCGCCGCGCTGCTGCTCGTCGGGGTGGGCCTGCGCATGCGCAACGCCCCTGAGCGGTTCTAGCGACACCCCCAGGATCACCACCGCCGCGGCCGGGACGGAGGCCGCGGGCGCCGCGCTGGCGGCCACGCTGCGCCCCGGCGACATCGTCCTGCTGGAGGGCGAGATGGGGGCGGGGAAGACGACCTTCGTCCGCGGCGCCGCCCGCGCGCTCGGCTTCGCGGGCCCGGTGACGAGCCCGACGTTCACCATCGGCCGCCGGTACGACGGCGGCAGCGTCCCGATCGCCCACCTCGACCTCCACCGCCTCGCGGGCCTCGACGACGAGGACCCGGCGCTGCTCGACGACTACCTCACGCTCGACGCGGTCGCGTTCGTGGAGTGGCCCGCCGTCGCGCAGGCCGAGCTCGACCCGCGCCGGATCGCCGCGCACGTCGCGCTCGAGCACGCGGGCGGCGACCAGCGGAGGATCACGATCACATGACGGTGGCGCCCTCGACCACCGCGGGGACGAGCCGCCGGGCGGGTACCCGCCGCGAGACGAGCCCTCCGGGCGAGGCTTCGCCGTGATCCTGGCGCTCGACACGGCGACCCCGGCGACCGTCGTGGGCGTGGCGACCGACGACGGCACGCTGCTGGCCCAGCGCCGCCACGACCCCGGCCCGGGCGAGCGGCCGGGCCACACGGCGGAGCTCCTCCCGCTCGCGCACGCCGCGCTCACCGAGGCCGGCGGCGCGTGGACCGACGTCACGCGGATCGGCGCGGGCGTCGGCCCCGGGACGTTCACGGGGATCCGGATCGGCGTCGCCACCGCCCGCGCGCTGGCGCAGGGCCTGGAGGCCGAGACCGTCGCGCTCCCGACCCTGCGCGCGCTCGCCCTCGGGGCGGGCGCCGGAGCGGCCGCGGGCGGCCCGGTCCTGGCGATCCTCGACGCCCGCCGCGGCGAGGCGTTCGTCGCCGCCTACGACGCCGCCGGGGCCGAGATCCTGCCGCCCTCGGCGTGGGCGCCGGAGCGGCTCGCGGAGGTCCCGCGGCTCGCGCCCGGATCCTGGAGGGCCGCGGGCGACGGGGCGGTACGCTTCAGGGCGGAGCTCGAGGCGGTGGGCGTCACGGTCGCACCGGACGGCGCGGACCTGCACAGGGTCGGTGCCGGGCCGTTGTGCCGGCTCGCCGCCGAGGCCCCACCGGTGCCGCGCGACGGGCTCGTCCCGGAGTACGTCCGCGCCCCGGACGCCGTGCCGCGACGGTGACCCATCCCCAGCTCCGTGACCCTCCCCGCACCACCGACCATCCGGCGCCTCACCTACGCCGACCTCCCGCAGGTGATCGCCATCGAGCGGCGCGCCTTCCCGACGGCCTGGTCGCTGGCGATGTTCGTCCTGGAGCTCTCCAAGCCGTCCGGGATCTGCCTCGCCGCGCTCGGCGACGAGGGCGAGATCGTCGGCTACTGCATCTGCTCGCGCTACGACACGGTCTGGCACATCATGAACGTGGCCGTCGACCCCAACCGCCGCCGCGCCGGGATCGCCACCACGCTGCTGACCGCGCTCTTCGCCCGCGTCGAGGAGCCCGCGCCGCGCTTCACGCTCGAGGTCCGCACCTCCAACGCGGGCGCGATCGCCCTCTACGAGCGCCACGGCTTCCGCGGCGCCGGGCTGCGCCGCCGCTACTACCAGGACAACGGCGAGGACGCCGTGATCATGTGGCGCACGCCGGCGACGCTGCGCGGGTCGCTCGAGGACATCCCGAACGCCGTCGACCCGCTGCGGCGGGCGGGCTGAGGCGATGGCCGCCGCCGACCTCATCCTCGCCGTCGAGACCTCCTGCGACGACACCTGCGCCGCGGTCGTCACCGGCGACGGCGTGATCCGCTCGAACGTCATCTCCTCGCAGGGGATCCACGACCGCTACGGCGGCGTCGTGCCCGAGGTCGCCTCGCGCCACCACCTGGAGCTCGCGACGCCGGTCGTCGACGACGCGCTCGCCCGGGCGGGCGCGGGCCTCGACGACATCGACCTCGTCGCCGTCACCGCCGGCCCCGGCCTCGTGGGCGCGCTGCTCGTCGGCGTCGCGACGGCCAAGGGCCTGGCCGCGGCGCGCGGGCTGCCGCTCGCCGCCGTCGACCACCTCCAGGGCCACGTGGCCGCGAACTTCCTCCACACCGACGACGGCGGCGCGCCGCTCGAGCCGCCGTTCCTGTGCCTGATCGCCAGCGGCGGCCACACGTTCCTGGCCCGCGTCGAGCACCACGCGGGCTTCACCGTGCTCGGCCAGACGCTCGACGACGCGGCGGGCGAGGCCATCGACAAGGGCGCGCGCCTGCTCGGCCTGCCGTTCCCCGGCGGCCCGCACCTGGAGAAGCTCGCCGCCGAGGGCGACCCCGCCGCGTTCGCGTTCCCGATCTCCAAGAACCTGCCCGGCCTGGACTTCTCCTTCGCGGGCCTCAAGACCGCGCTGCTCTACAAGGTCCGCGACCTGGGGGAGGAGGAGGCGCACGCGCGCCGCGCCGACCTCGCCGCCGCCTACCAGCGCGCGATCGTCGAGCAGCTCGCCGTGCGCGTCCAGAAGGCGCTGCGCGACACCGGCCTGGAGCGGCTGGCGATCGGCGGCGGCGTCGCGGCCAACGGCCCGCTGCGCGAGCGCCTGTCCGCCCTCGCGCCCGTCGTCAAGGTCCCGCCGCGGGCGCTCTGCACCGACAACGCGGCGATGATCGCCAGCGCCGCCCGCTGGGTCGCGCCGGTCGCGTTCCCCGGCTACCTCGGCCTGGAAGTCCACGCGACCGGCGCGAGGGCGCTGTGACGAAGCCGGCCACGTCGACGCCGGTCGTGGCCGCCACGGGCCGGCGCGCGCTCTAGCGACGTGGCGACCGTCGACCTCTACGGCCGCCCCGGCTGCCACCTCTGCGACGACGCCCGCGCCCAGCTCGCCGCGCTGCGCGAGGAGCTGCCGTTCACGCTCGTCGAGCACGACATCGAGGCCGACGACGACCTGCACCGGCGCTACCTGGAGCGCATCCCCGTCGTCCTGCTCGACGGTGAGCACCTCTTCGACTTCTTCGTGGACGCAGCGGTTCTGCGGGAGCGCCTCGGTAGAGTTGGCGGCGGATGAGCGTGAGCGATCTGGCCAACGGACGCGGCGCCGACCCCTCCGGCGAGGCGGCGGCCGAAGTCGGCTTGCCCGAGCGGCTCTCGCTCGGCGTCGCCGCCCGCCTCGCCCGCTACCTCCAGGTCCTGACCAAGGCCAAGAAGGAGGGCAAGGAGACGATCTCCTCCCAGGAGCTCTCCTCGTTCACCCAGGTCAACTCCACGCAGATCCGCCGCGACCTCTCCGGGTTCGGCAAGTTCGGCAAGCGCGGCGTCGGCTACAACGTCGACGGCCTCGTCTCGCAGATCCGCAAGATCCTGCGCACCGCGGGCCAGCACAACATCGCCCTCTTCGGCGCAGGCCACCTCGGCCGCGCGATCGCGTCCTCGGACGTCTTCGCCGACCACGGCTTCCGCGTCGTCGCGATCTTCGACGCCGACCCCGAGAAGGTCGGACAGTCGGTCGGCGCGCTGGAGATCCGCGACGTCAAGAACCTCGCCCAGGTCGTCGAGGACGAGGACATCGTCGTCGGCGTCCTCGCCGTCCCCAGCGCGGCCGCCCAGCTCCTGGCCGAGCAGCTCGTCAAGGCGGGCGTGAAGATCATCTTCAACTACTCCGAGTCGCTGCTGCGCGTCCCCCCGGAGGTCACGGTGCACACCTCGAGCCCCGCGGTCGACCTCCTGTACGCGCTCTACTTCTACCTCACCTAGGTCTCCGATCCCATGAGCTTGGACACCGATCGCGCCGCGGAGGCCTTCGCGGCGTCGACCGACTGGACGGTCGGCCTCGAAGAGGAGTTCGCGATCCTCGACGAGCGCCTCGACCTCGTGCCCCGCTTCGAGGAGCTGCGGGACGCCGCGGCCGCGAGCGACCCGGTCCTGCAGGAGTCGATCGCGGGCGAGCTGATCTCCAGCGAGATCGAGATCCGCTCCGGGCGCGGCGCCGACCTGCACGACGCGCAGGCCCGCCAGCGCGACGTCCGCGGCCGCCTGTTCGCGCTCGCGGCCGCGCGCGGCGTCCAGCTCGGCGCGACCGGCACGCACCCGTGGGCCGACTACCGCGAGCAGCCGAACATCGACACCGAGCACTACCGCCGCGTGGTCGAGGGCCTGCAGTACGTCGCGCGGCGCAACAACACGTTCTCGCTCCACGTCCACGTCGGCGTGCGCGGGGCGGACCGCGCGATCCGGGTCTGCGACCGCCTGCGTCCGGTCCTGCCGACGCTGCTCGCGATCTCCGCGAACTCGCCCTACCTCGACGCGCGCGACGCGGGCCTGCACTCCGCGCGCACCCAGTCGTTCACGAAGTCCTTCCCGCGCTGCGGCATCCCGGACGCCTACGGCGACTGGGCGACCTACGCCAAGTACATCGACTTCCTCGTGCGCACCAACTCGATCGTCGAGTACACGCAGGTCTGGTGGTCGGTGCGGCCGCACTTCTCCTTCGGCACCGTCGAGGTCCGGATCTGCGACGCGCAGGGCACCGCCGCCGAGAGCGACGCGCTCGCCGCGCTGATCGTCGCGGCCGTCGCCCAGGCGGGCCGCGACGAGGACGAGGGCAAGCCGCTCGCGGACCTCCCGCGCCGCGTCATCGAGGAGAACCTCTGGCGCGCGATCCGCTTCGGGATGGACGGCGACCTGATCGACTTCGCCACGCTCCAGGAGCAGCCCGCGCAGGCGGCGCTCGCCGACCTGCTTTCCTGGACGCAGCCGATGCGCGCAGAGCTTGCGATCGACCCGGTGCTGCCCGCGCTCAACGGCGCGCAGCGCCAGCGCCAGGCGATCGCCGCCGGCGCACCGATGGAGGAGGTCTTCGCGACCTCCGTGCAGGAGACCCGGCAGTCCTACGCCCAGGAGGTTCCCACCACATGAGCGACCAGCAGCAGCCGCAGATGAACGAGGAGGAGCTCCGCGCCGCCTACGAGCAGCAGCTCGAGGAGCAGCTCAAGAGCCTCCGCGTCGAAGACGTCGTCGTGCAGACGATCGTCACGCTGATCAACCTCGGCGGCCGTCGCGCGGGCCTGGCGCCCGGCACCGAGGCCGAGCGCGACCCCGAGCAGCTCCGCCTCGCGATCGAGGGCGCCCGCGCGCTGCTCGGCCTGATCGAGGCCGAGCTCGGCCCCGACGGCGCCGCGATCCGCGACGCGCTCTCCCAGCTCCAGATGGCCTACGCCCAGCTGGCCGGCGGCGCGCCGCCGGAGGGCGGCGGCGAGGGCGGTCCCGCGGGCCCGCAGGGCGGCACGCCCGGCGGCGGCGGTCCGGCCGGTCCGGGCGGTCCGCAGCAGCCGCCCGCGCCCGGTCCCGGGCAGTCGAGCGGCCGGATCTGGGTTCCGGGGCAATAGCCCTTCCGGCCAGTCCGGCACCGCACCTTCGCAACGAAACGCACACATCCGACGGGCCGTCTGTTTAGGATGGCGCCGCTGTCAGGGGTCACGGCGTCGTCGTAGCGCCTCCCGGGCGGCATGCACCGGATCCGCACGTCCCGCGGCCGGTGCTTCCAACCAGATGCTGGAGGAACTGCGTTGAGTGACTTCCTGACCGACCACGGGGTGATCGTGGCGCTGGTATGCGCCGGACTGGCGGTGGCCTACGGGCTGCTGACCACCCGGCAGCTGCTGGCGCTCTCGCCAGGAAACGCCGAGATGCAGCGCATCTCAGGCGCCGTGCAAGAGGGTGCCCAGGCCTACCTGAACCGGCAGTACACGACGATCGGCATCGCCGGCGTCGTGCTCGCGATCGCCCTGATCTTCATCCAGGACGGCTACGTCGCGGCGGGCTTCGTGATCGGCGGCGTCCTGTCCGGCGCCACGGGCTACATCGGCATGAACGTCTCGGTCCGCGCGAACACGCGCGTCGCCGAGGCCGCGCGCGGCGGGGTCTCGCCGGGCCTCGACGTCGCCTTCCGCGGCGGCGCCATCACCGGCATGCTCGTCGTCGGCCTCGCCCTCCTGGGCGTCGCGGGCTACTACGGCCTGCTCACCACGGTCTTCGACCGCTCGCAGAAGGAGGCCGTGGACGCGCTCATCGGCCTCAGCTTCGGCGGCTCGCTGATCTCGGTCTTCGCCCGTCTGGGCGGCGGCATCTTCACCAAGGCGGCCGACGTCGGCGCCGACCTCGTCGGCAAGGTCGAGGCCGGCATCCCCGAGGACGACCCACGCAACCCGGCGACGATCGCCGACAACGTGGGCGACAACGTCGGCGACTGCGCGGGCATGGCGGCCGACCTCTTCGAGACCTACGCGGTGACCGCGGTCGCGGTCATGCTGCTCGGCGTCCTGACGTTCACGTCGGCCGACGCCACCGCGGCGGCGCTCTACCCGCTGGTCCTGGGCGCGGTCGCGATCGTGGCCTCGATCATCGGCACGTTCTTCGTGAAGACGAGCACCGACAACGTCGAGGGCGCGCTCTACAAGGGCCTCATCGCCTCCGGCGTCATCGCGGCGATCCTGTTCTACCCGGTCACGAAGTGGCTGATGGACGGCGTGAGCTACAAGGACGGCATCGACACGCCGGGTGTCGGCAAGCTCTACCTCTGCGCGCTGATCGGCATCGGCGTCACGGCGCTGCTGTTCGTCATCACCGACTACTACACCTCGACGCGCTTCGGCCCGGTCAAGAAGACCGCCGCCGCCTCGCAGACGGGCCACGCGACGAACATCATCTCCGGCCTCGCGCAGGGCTTCCAGGCCACGGCGCTGCCGGCGCTCGTGCTCTGCCTCGGCATCCTCGGCTCGTGGAAGCTCGCGGGCGGCGGGACGATCGGCATCTACGGGATCGGCGTGGCCGTCATGGGCCAGCTGTCGCTCACGGGCCTGATCGTCGCGCTCGACGCCTTCGGGCCGATCACCGACAACGCCGGCGGCATCGCGGAGATGGCGGAGCTCCCCGAGGAGGTCCGCACCATCACCGACAAGCTCGACGCGGTCGGCAACACGACGAAGGCCGTGACGAAGGGCTACGCGATCGGCTCCGCCGTGCTCGCGGCGGTCGTGCTCTTCGCGGGCTTCCGCTTCGAGCTCAGCGACGCGGGCGTCAGCGCCTCCACGCTGAACTTCGACGTCGGCAACCCGGCGGTCCTGATCGGCCTGCTGCTCGGCGGCCTGATGGTCTGCCTGTTCGCGGCGATGTCGATGGAGGCCGTCGGCCGCGCCGGCGGCGAGGTCGTCGAGGAGGTCCGCCGGCAGTTCCGCGAGAAGCCGGGGATCATGGAGGGCACCGACCAGCCCGACTACGCGCGCTGCGTGGACCTCGTCACCAAGGCGGCCCAGCGGGAGATGATCCTGCCCGCGCTGCTGCCGATCGCGATGACGTTCATCGTCGGCGTGATCGACGTCCAGGCGCTCGGCGGCCTGCTCATCGGCGTGATCGTCGTCGGCTTCTTCTTCGCGGTCATGATGACCGCGGGCGGCGGGGCCTGGGACAACGCCAAGAAGCTGATCGAGGACGGCGCGTTCGGCGGCAAGGGCTCCGAGGCCCACGCCGCGTCGGTCACCGGCGACACCGTCGGCGACCCGTTCAAGGACACGTCGGGCCCGGCGATCAACCCCATGATCAAGGTCGCCAACATCGTGGCGATCCTGATCATCCCGATCATCACGTAGGACGGCGCGCGCGCGGCCGGGACCCCGCGTGGGTCCCGGCCGCGCGTCGTCCGCGGCGCTCAGCCCAGCGTCGCGTTCGGCTCCCCGTTGGCGTTGAGGCCCGTGCCGTGGGTGCACGTGCCGCCGCGGGGCGTGCCGTTGTTGTAGGCCTGCCGCACGCAGTTGCGCAGCGCCTTCTGGCCCCAGTAGTTGGGGTGGAGGTCCTCCTGGAGCTGGTAGGGCCCGAAGAGGGTGGAGGTCGTCCGGATCTGGCTGACCCACTCGCTCTTGTCGGCCGCGCCCGCCGCCGTCCAGTTGGCCACGCCCTTCTCCTCCAGCAGCCCGACCGTGTTCTCGCACAGCCGCCGGCCGTTGAGCAGCGAGGACATGTCGAGGATCTTCGCGTTGGTCAGGCCGGACTGCGCGGCGCCGTTGCGGGCGGAGTTGTTCATGGCCACGACCGCCGTGCTGTTTGCCCAGTCCGCGTCGCGGTTCCAGAGCCCGCAGCCGCCCGTGGACTGGCGCGAGTAGCCGGACTCCGAGTAGCGGATCGCCGCGCCGGGCGGGACCGGCGAGGCGTAGGTCTGGACGTCGAGCGTCCACGCGTTGTCGGCGTAGCCCGCGTTCCGCATCGCGGTCCGGAGGTTCTGGAACGCCCCGGCGACCTGGGCGGTGATCGTCGCCTGGTTGGCCGCCGTGAAGCGCGAGCTCACGCTCGCGTCGTCGTAGCAGTAGTCCTTCCACCAGGTCGGGCTGGTCAGGAAGTCGACGACGCACGACTGGACGATGTCGGCGAAGCCGTAGTTGTTGGCCCCGATCAGCGCGACGACGAGCTTCACGTTGTGCGTCGAGGCGTACTGCTGCAGCGCCTTGGCCTGGCCGACGTGGCCCGCGCCGTCGTCGTAGAAGTCCAGCCCGGGCTTGAAGTCGCTGCCGGAGCTGTAGGGCTGGGTGTAGGTGCGCGCGCCGGAGCACGCGAGGTTGGCGGAGGCCACGCCGCCGCCGATGGCGATCTCGTTGGCCTTGGAGCGGTGGCAGCCGGGGATGGCCTCGCCGCTCGCCGTGTCCCAGTAGGCGCTCGAGCCGAGCGCGTCGACGTTGGCCGAGCTGTTGTTCGTGTTGCCGGCCCAGCGGCCGGCCTCCCCGCTGATCGCCGAGTCGCCGACGCTGACGACCGACGGCGTCCCGACCCCGGGACCGTCGGCCATCGCGACCGGCGCGGCGAGGCCGCAGACCGCCACGAGCGCGGCGAGCGCGCTGAGCAGCTTGTGCATGGTGACCCTTCTCCTCCTGCTCGCGGACCGCCCTGTCCTGGGGTGGCGCGTCCCTGCAGGAGCGAGTCTCCGCGACGCGCGGGTCCGGATGCAAGAGCCGCGCGGCCGGAAGGGCGGCGCCTCCCGACCGCCTCGCGGCCTACACTGCGCACGCTCGATGGCCGAACGGCGACTTCATGGTCTTCAGCGCGTCCTCGGCGTCAACGCGCTCTTCTCGACCGCCTACGGCAACGTGGGCTCGTCGATCTACTACGCGCTCGGGCTCGTGGCCAGCTTCGCGCTCGGCCTCACCCCGGTGGTGTTCATCATCACCGGCTTCATCTTCTACCTGACGGCCGCCACCTACGCCGAGGCCACGGCGATGTACCCGGAGGCGGGCGGCTCGTCGTCGTTCGCGCGCCACGCCTTCAACGAGCTCTGGTCCTTCTTCGCCGCCTGGGCGCAGATGCTCAACTACACGATCACGATCGCCATCTCGGCGTTCTTCGTGCCGCACTACATCGGCGGGCTGTTCTGGGCGGAGCTCCGCCACGGCCCGGGCGACATCATCTTCTCGATCGGCCTGATCGCGCTGCTCTCGGCCGTCAACGTCCGCGGCGCGAAGGAGTCCGCGGGCGTCAACATCGGCCTCGCGGTCGTCGACTTCCTCACGCAGCTCCTGCTCGTCGCCGTCGGCCTGTTCCTCGTCTTCAGCCCGGACACGCTGGTCGACAACGTCCACCTCGGCCTCGCGCCGACGTGGAAGGACTTCTTCATCGCGATCCCGGTGGGCATGATCGCCTACACGGGCATCGAGACGATCTCGAACATGGCCGAGGAGGCCAAGGACGAGGAGAAGACGATCCCGGCGGCGATCAACCGCGTCGTCATCGCCGTCTTCGCGATCTACTCGCTGCTGCCGATGGTCGCGCTGAGCGCGCTTCCGGTCCACCAGGACGCCAAGGGCGACTACGTCACGCAGCTCGGCCTGCCCGAGGACCAGGGCGGCTTCGCGGGCGACCCGGTGCTCGGCGTCGTCAAGCACTTCAACCTCGGGTTCCTGCAGGGGCCGGCGGAGATCTACGTCGGGATCCTGGCCGCGACGATCCTGCTGATCGCCTCGAACGCGGGGATCATCGGCGTCTCGCGGCTCGTCTACTCGATGGGCATCCACCGGCAGGTGCCCGACCGGCTGCGCACGCTGCACCCCAAGTACGGCACGCCGTACATCGGGATCATGATCTTCGGCGGGATCGCCTGCCTGGCCGTGATCCCGGGCAAGGCGGACTTCCTGGGCAACATGTACGCCTTCGGCGCGATGTTGTCGTTCACGGTCGCGCACACCGCGGTCGTCAAGCTGCGGCTCTCGCAGCCGGACGCGCGGCGCCCGTGGCGCGGGCCGGGCAACCTGCCGCTCAGCGGCGGGCGCTCGCTGCCGCTGTTCGCGGTCTTCGGCGGGCTCTTCACGTTCCTGGCGTTCATCGTCGTCACCGCGCTGCACATCGACGTCGCGCTGGCAGGCATCGGCTGGCTGACGCTCGGCATGGTCATCTACCCGATCTACCGCAAGCGCCAGGGCCTCGACCTCACCACGACGCACAAGGTCGCGATCGAGCGCTCGGTCGTCGAGCACGAGGCGGAGTACGAGTCGGTCCTCGTCGTCCTCGACGCGGCCGCGGGCTACGCGCACGGCGCGCTGGCCACCGCGGCCAAGCTCGCGGCGCGGCGCCGGCGCGGGATCCACGTGCTCGTCTACATCGCGGTGCCCCAGTCCTCGCCGATCAACGCCGCGCTGCCCGAGGCCGAGGCGGCGGCGGAGTCGATCATCGAGCAGGCGCGCCTGCAGGGCGGCCGCCGCGTGACGGGCCACATCGAGAAGGTGCGCGCGGGCGGGGCGGGGCGGATGATCGTCTCCGAGGCGCGCGAGCTGCGCGCGCAGGCGATCGTCGCGCCGCTGCCGCCGCGCTCCGGCGCCACGCTCTTCGGCAAGACGCTCGAGACCGTGCTCGCCGAGCGCCCGTGCCGCGTGATCATCCAGTCCGACCCGGTCGGCGTGCCGCGCTCGAAGCGCCCGATCACGGTCCTGGACTGAGCGACCCCCGTAGCCTGTGCCCCAGTCCATGCCCGAGCCACGCGCAGTCCACCGCGGGACCACCGGCCTGCTGTCGGTGCTCCTCGTGATCATCGGCGTCGCCCTGATCGTCCGGACGATCGCGGCCGGGGGCGGCGCGCTCGCCTTCGGCCTGCTGATGGGCGTCCTCTTCATCGCCGCGGGCCTCGGGCGGATCTACATCAACCAGCGCCTGGCGGCCCGCGCGCCGCGGGAGCGCTGAGGCGGCCCGATGCTCGGCAAGGGCCTCGGCCAGCCGGCGCTGTTCGCGATCGTCTACACGGCGGTCGCCTCGTCGATCTACTTCTCGCTCGGCGTCGTCGCCGACCACGCGCTCGGCCTGACGCCGATCGTCTTCCTCGTCGCCGGGCTGTTCTTCGCGCTGGCGGCGATGACCTACGTCGAGGGCGCGTCGCTGCACCCGGAGCGCGCGGGCTCGACGGTCTTCGCGCGCTACGGCTTCAACGAGCTCGTGAGCTTCATCGCGGGCTGGGCGATCCTGCTCGACTACGTCATCCTGATCGCGGTCACCGCGTTCTCGGCGACGAACTACCTGGCCGCCTTCTGGGGCGGCTTCGGGCACGGCAGCACCGAGATCATCCTCGCGCTGGGGATCGTGCTCTACGTCGCGGCGCGCAACATCCGCGGCTTCTCCAAGACGCGCGTGAACCGGATCAGCGCGCTCGTCGTCGCCGACATCGGCCTGCAGCTGCTGCTGATCGTCATCGGCCTGGCGACGTTCTTCAACTACGACAAGCTCGTCGACCCCATCGACTTCGGCGTGACGCCGCAGTGGAACGACGTCGTCTTCGCGCTCGGCGTCGCGACGGTCGTCTTCACGGGGCTGGAGTCGGCGGCCGGGCTCTCGGCGGAGGTGACCGCGAGCCGCGCGTCGCTGAAGCGCCTGATCGGCAGCGCGACCGCGGTCGTCATGGTGGTCTACGTCGGGATCGGCCTGGTCGCGCTCACCGCCTTCCCGGTGGTCGGCGGCCACACGGCGATCAGCGGGAAGTACCTCGAGGCGCCGGTGCTCGGCATCGCCGAAAGCTTCGACACCGACTGGCTGGCGACGCTCTTCAAGTACGCGATCTCGGTGGCGGCGACGGCGACGCTGATCGCCGCGTCGAACTCCGCGATGCTCGGGCTCTCGCGGCTGGCCTACTCGCTCTCGCGCAACCGGCAGATCCCGAGCGCGCTCGGGCGGCTGCACCCGACGCGCTCGACGCCGTTCGTCCTGATCATCATGGCCGCGGTGATCGCGGGCGCGCTGATCGTGCCCGAGGACCTCGACTTCCTCGTCGGGATCTACGCGTTCGGCGCCCTGCTCGGGCTGACGATCGCGCACCTCTCGATCATCTCGCTGCGCTACCGCGAGCCGTCGCGCGAGCGCTTCTACTCGATCCCGCTGTCGGTGCCGTTCCGCGGCGGGTCGCTGCCGCTGCCCGCGGTCGTGGGCGCGATCCTGTCCGCCGCGGCGTGGGTGAGCGTCGTCGTCACGCACGCGGGCGCCCGCTACGTCGGCTTCGGCTGGATGGCCTTCGGGCTCGTGACGTACGTCGCCTACCGGCGGACGCAGGGCAAGTCGATCCTCAAGCGCGTGACGGTGCCCGAGGCGGCGTTGAAGATGGAGCGCGACGAGCTCGAGTACGGCTCGATCCTCGTCCCGCTGACCGGCACGCCGCTGGACGACGACATGATCCAGACGGCCGGGCGGCTCGCGGGCGAGGAGACCGACCCGGGGCTCGACCACAGCGGGTCGACGATCGAGGCGCTGTGGATCTTCGAGGTCCCGATGGCGCTGCCGATCGACGCGCGGCTGCCCGACGCGCAGCTCGAGCGCGCGCGGGCGGCGCTGCGGCGGGCGAAGGCCGTGGGGGAGGAGTACGAGGGCGTGGAGGTCGCGACGGCGACGGTGCGCGCACGGCGCGCGGGCGCGGCGATCGTTGACGAGGCGCGGCGGCGCGGCGTGCAGGCGATCGTCCTGGCGGCCGAGGAGCCGTCGCGGATCAAGGGCGGCGCGCTGCTCGGCGGGCGCGACGGTCCGATGGACAACTTCGTGGGGGATGCCACGAAGTACGTGGTCTCCCGGGCGGCGTGCGAGGTCATCCTGACCGCGCCGCCGTCGAGCGACGTCCCGGTCGCGGGCGCGGTCGATCCGGAGCGGCATCCGACCCCGGCGAGCGAGGGCGACGGCGGGCACGACCAGTCGATCAGCGCGGCGCCGAAGCTGCGGGAACGTCCGCCGTCGTAGCCCATGAGACGGCCCACCCACCCGGGAGGGCTGAACGCCAGCCCGCGGGGTAATGTTCGCGTCGATGTTCATCCTCATCGTCGGCGCGGGTCGCGTCGGCTCCTCAGTCGCCCGGTCCGCCTTGGCCGCCGGCCACACCGTCTCGGTCCTCGACGAGGACCCGCTGTCCCACGAGCGCCTCGAGGTCGGCATGGACCGCACCTGGGAGGAGGCCGGCGGCCGCTTCACCGTCGGCCACGGGATGGAGGTCGACGCGCTCACCGAGGCCGGCATCCACGAGGCCGACGTCTTCATCGCCTCGACCGACGGCGACAACACCAACTTGACGATCTCGCAGATCGCGCAGAAGCACTACGAGGTCGAGAAGGTCATCGTGCGCGTGATGGACCCGGCCCGCGCCGCCTGGTACCAGGAGCAGGGCCTGCACACGATCTGCCCGACGCAGCACGCGATCGAGATGTTCACCTCGGCGCTCGGCGAGATCGGCTAAGGGGGAACCGAGATGTACGTGATCATCGCCGGTGGCGGCAAGGTCGGCTGGAACCTCGCCCGCGAGCTCATCGACAAGGGCAACGAGGTGACGCTCATCGAGAGCCGCCGCACCCGGTACCTCACCATCGAGCAGGAGCTCGAGCACGCCGTGCAGTACGGCGACGCCACCGAGCTGTGGGTCCTGGAGCGCGCGGGCATCCAGCGCGCCGACCTCTGCATCGCCGTGACCGGCGACGACGAGGACAACCTCCTGATCTGCCAGATCGCCAAGGAGAAGTACCTCTGCGAGCGGATCATCGCGCGCGTCAACAACCCGCGGAACCGGTCGTGGTTCGAGCTGCTCGGCATCCAGCCGGCCGTGAGCGCGACGGACCTCATCCTGCGGCTCATCGAGCACGAGGTCCCGTCCTACGGCCTGGTCCACCTGCTGGACCTGCGCGACGAGCAGCTCGAGATCATCGAGGTCGAGGTCACCCAGCACTCGCCCGCCGCCGGCAAGTCCGTCCAGGAGATGGACCTGCCCGACGGCTCCCTGATCATCTCCCTGCTGCGTGACGGCAAGGGCTTCGTCCCGAAGGCCGACAGCCTCATCGAGGCCGGCGACGAGGTGCTGCTGGTGCTGGACCCCGGCCTCGAAGACGCGATCACCGCCCGCTTCGCCCCCGCCGACCGCGACGCGGCCTAGCCTTCTATACTCCACCGCCATTGCCGGATGGTGTAATTGGCAACACGGCTGGTTCTGGTCCAGTTATTCTAGGTTCGAGTCCTAGTCCGGCAGCTCTTCGGAAAGCCCCTGCGTAGCGGGGGCTTTCGTCGTTCAAGAGGCCTCGTGGGAACCCGTGTGGGAACCGGCGCGGGATCGACCCCTGTGACGTCTGCCGCGACCGGCACACTGTGAAACGTGCGCAGCGTCGAGTTCCGCATCCTCATCTCCAAGCGCGAGGACACCGTTCAGCTTCCATGCATCGTGGAGCTGCGGTTCGAGGGCGGCCTCGTAGTTCGCAGCGGGTCCACGATCACGATGCGCCGACGCGAACTGGAGGAGTACGCCGAACGCATGGCGTCACCGGCGTGCAGCTCTTGCCGTTGTACGCGGTCGCGGACGCCGACGGCTCCAAGGTCAGGCTCCAGCAGCGTCCTCTCCGGGCCGAACTCATGGAGCTCGGGGCCTACTACGCGTTGTGGGGCGAAGTGGCTGCCGGGCACCCCGGCGTGGTGCTCGGGATGGCGCTTGGCGCAGCGCACGCGTGGTGGCGCCATCGTGGCGACAGGTGTGCGCTCGTCTAGCCGTCCTCGCGCATGAGGTCGGCGACCGTCCCGCCGAGCCCGCCCGCGATCTTCACGCGCTCGCCCGAGCCCTCGCCGAGGGGATGTTGGGCGGACACGCGCTTCGATCTCGGTCGCCGTCGGCTACGGCCGCAGTAGCCCCGGAGAGGGATCTGCACCACTTCGTTTCAGGGCCTCCGCGTGTTTGGGGGTTACCCCGTACATCAGCTTGACCGCCACCGGAATCGTCGGTTCTTGTAGGACTTGCCGAGCTACTCGGGTCCTCGCGTCAGCGGGACCAGCGTGAGCATCAGCACGGTGAAGATCGTGCCAGCGACGATCGCGCTTCTCCATGCAGACCGGCCGTCGATCAGCGCCCCGACGGCGCCGATCGCTACGCCGGTGAGGATCCACGACGCGACCATGCGTGCCCGCTGGCCTGCGCTCATGCCTTGCCAGTACGTCGTCCACCTCCGCGCCATGAAGCGGTGGGGTACCCGGCAACCCAGCAGCCCAGGCCGAGCGGGCGTCGTCGGATCGCTGGGGGGCTGTGCCCTACGGCTACCGGCGTGGCCCGACGGGGCTCGTGGAGGTCGACCCGGAACCGGCCGCCGACGTCGTGCGGATCTTCGAGCTTGTGCGCGGCGGGCTGTCGATCCGCAAGGTGGCGACCGAAGTCGGCATGCGGCCCGTGGTCGACCGCATCGTGTGCCGCGAGGTCCACGCAGGCGCTCGCCGGGCCGCTGCCTAGGAGGCTGCGCCTTGCACCGGGTGTGGGGCGACGCTTAGCCTCGATTCATGACATTTGACTACGCGAAGCTCGTGGCCTATTTCGCTGCTGCGACCCGATCGACGACGTACACGCTGCATGGGCCAAGCGGTCACCAGGTCCTCCAGCCGCAGGAAGATGACGAGATCTTGGTGCTCAACATCGTGGGCCAAGATGGTTGGGAGTTGGTGAGCGTGACCGCCGACCCGTTGCCCGGTCAAGGCTTCGAGACGACCTACTGGCTCAAGCGCGCTCAGCGTTAGCACCAGCGAGCCGGCGTCCGGGGTACCGGGAGCATGCCCGCCATGTCGTCAACGCCACTCACCGTCGAAGCCCTCCGCGTCACCGAGGGCGGGCACGCCTACGTCCTGTCACGGGCGCTGAGCATCGATGAGGTCGCCACCGCGCTTGAGGTCTTCGAGCGCTACGAGGCGGCGCTCCAGGAGGTCGTGCCGTCGGTGCTGTGGGATTACGGCGGGACGGAGACCAGCCGCTACGTCGAGGTGGAGGGCCTGACCTTAAGCGCCCGGCCACGGGTCGAACGCGTCATCTCCGAGATGATCACCGACGTCGCGCCCGGCCATGACGACGCTGTGCACGCGTCGTTCAACGCGTTGCCGCTCGACCTCCCGAAGCTATGCGGCCCCTTCGTCCGCTTCTACCTCAGTCTTCCGATACGGAGAAGAGTTCCGTTACAGCCTGTAACTTGAGGGTGTGGGTTCAAGTTGTAGGTGTCGCTGGGGGTTGCTGGTCGGCGATGCACGAGATGCTGAGGTCGTAGGTGATGGAGATCGATTCTGAAGGGCCGCGAGGTACGCCTCCAGCTTCTTGCCGATGTGGCTGCTCGCACGGCCGCCTTCGTCTGCGGGATCGTCTTGTGCTTCATGTCGATGTGCTCTCACCGCAACGCGCGGAGTTCACCACGCCGCAGCCCGGCGTAAAGGCCGTCGCCCACAGGGGCGCGGTCTCCGGCAGCGCGTCGAGCAAGCTGAGCCTTGGTCGCGAAGCGCTCGCGGGCCTTGTCGACCTTAGGCACCTCAGCTCTTCGGAAAGCCCCTGCGTAGCGGGGGCTTTCGTCGTTCACGGCGGCGCGCGCCGGGTGGTGGTCACCGGCTCCGTGCCGCGGTCTGCCGCAGCGCCGTGAGGGCGCCCGGATGCTCCGGGAGCTGCGCGACGAGCTCGAGCGCCGTCTGCGCCTCGATCAGGTCCAGGCGCCGCTCGGTGATGGCGCGGGCGAGCCAGCGGGCGGAGGCCCGGGCGTAGCGCTCGTCGCCCTTCTCGGCCATGACCACGAGGATCCGCAGCGCGTCCTCCAGCGTCACCGTCGTGAGCTTCCGCGCCGCGTTCTCGATGATGCGCAGGCTGCCGCTGCGGAACGCCATCTCGAACCTCTGCCGTGCATCCGGGTCGTCGTCCATCGAGTCGCCGAGCGTACGCGAACGTACGTTCTGGTCAATGATGTTTCCCGCATGTCCTACAACTTCTCAGCGGTAGTCCCCGTCGTCCTTCGACCACAGCGGCTTCGACGGCGGCGCGGCCGGGTCCAGCGCCTGCCGGAGGTGCCAGGCGCCCAGGCCGAGCCAGGCGACGGCGAGCAGGACGTGCCACCAGTGGTGGCCGGCGAAGATCGCCAGGCCGGCCCAGACGAGGCCGAGGAGGAGGTAGGCGCCCGCGAACGTCGCCCGGCGGCGGTCGTGGACGGTCATCGCAGCGCCGCCCGGAGGGCCTCGACGTCCGCCATCAGCCGCTCCTCCGGCATCGGGCCCGGGTCGGGATCGGGGAACGGGAAGGGCCAGCCGGGGCGGGGGTCGTCGGCGTAGCGGGGGACGATGTGGGTGTGGAGATGGGGGACGGTGTTCCCCAGGAGGTCGTAGTTCAGCTTGACGGGCTCCAACACCTCCAACAACGCGCGCCCGACGGCCAGCACCTCGCGGCCGTAGGCGGCGGCCTCGCGCTCGGTCAGCTCGGTGGGCTCGACGACGTGCCGCCCGCGCCAGACGACCATGGACAGCCCGCGCTGGATGTCGGCGCGCACCAGGTACGCGTCGCTCACCGCGCCCGCGAAGAAGCGGACGGCGCCGTCGATCTCCTCGGGACGGCCCTCCGCGCACGCCGGGCACCCGTCGCCCGCACGCCAGGCGTAGAAGTGGTCAGGCCATCGCACCGCACGAGACTACCCGCCGGGTACGATCCGGACCATGCCCGAGAACGCCGAGCAGCTCCACGCCCGCGCCGCCGACGCCCTGCTCTCGCCACCCGTCGAGGAGTGGGACACGTGGCCGTTCGAGGGCCCGGTCACGCCGCGGGCGCTGGCGTCCCCCGGCGCCGAGCTCGTCCGCGACGGCGAGGGCGACAAGCCCTGCACGGCCTGCGGCAAGCCGGACGCCGACTACTTCTGGACCGACGCCAACTGGCGCCTGATGGCCACCGAGCCCTCCGGCCTGCCGGTCGTCCTGATCCTCGAGCCCCGCGCCCACGTCGACGCGCCCGCCGACCTCCCCGACGACCTGGCCGCCGAGCAGGGCGTCCTGCTCGGCCGCGTCGAGCGCGCCGTGCTGTCGGTCGGCGGCATCGGCCGCGTCCACATCGGCCGCTGGGGCGAGGGCGCCGCGCACCTGCACTGGTGGTTCATCGCGCGCCCCGCGGGCTTCACGCAGATGGCGAGCTCCATGGCGGAGATCTGGAGCGACGTCCTCCCGCCGACCCCGCAGCCGATCTGGGACGACAACGTCGCGCGGGTCGCGGCGGCGATGCGCGCGGGCTGACGCCGGAGCGGACGACAAGGCGAGTTTGCCGCCCATCCCTGAAGTTGGCCGCAAACCAGCCGAAACACGGGGAAGCGTGCAAGAGCTCCCATCAGCCGACCCCTCGCTCCTGCCCGCCATGCGCGCGCAGGCCGGGGAGCTCGGCCGCCAGTTCGTCGACGTCTTCGTCGGCTTCCGCCTGCGCTTCCACGACGAGCGGGAGGCCTTCGCCTTCTCGCACCACTTCCGCTTCGCCTCGCCCCGCTCGGCCCTCCGGCAGGAGGGCGCGGGCGTCGTCTGGGTCGGCTTCCACGGCTGGGCCTTCGACGCCGGGGACGCCCAGATGCAGGCCGCGCTCGCCGTCCGCCACAGCGCGATCAGCGCGAAGGTCCGCCACATCCCGGCGGCCACCGATGCCGAGCTGCGCCCGACCGACCGCCCGCTCCTGCAGCCCGAGAAGGCCCGCCGCGAGCGCGACGACCTCCTGGCCAAGATCGAGGAGGCCGTGCCGGACATGCTCGACACGCGCCGGACCGGGATCGCGGGCGCGAGCCCGAACCGCCGCCAGATCGGCTCGGGCGCCTCGGCGAGCCGCGCCGGCGCCCCCGCCGCGTCGGCCTCCACGCCGCCGCAGGCGCCGCAGACCGGCCGCGTCTCGAAGGCGCCGCCCGGCTTCGGCGCCCCCGCCGCGCCCGCGAAGCGCAAGCGCGGCCTCTTCGGCCGCTGAGCCGCCGACGGCCGGACACCACCCTTCAACGCGCCGCGCCCGCGGCCGATGACCGGCCTGAGGAGATGCGGATCCTGTCCGTCGATCGACGCATGGCCACCCGGGCGCGAGAGCTGCTCGCGGTTCGCGCCGCCATCGGCGCCTGGAGCGTCATGGGCGCGCTCTTCCTCACCTACCCGCTGCTCCCCGGCGCCGACCGCGACCACACGGCCGTCCTGCTCGCCGCGGGCGCCGCCGCCCTCGCCTGGGCGCTGCTGCTCGCCGTGCTCCCCGCCAGCCGCCGCCTCGTGCCGCTCTTCCAGGCCGGGACGGTCGGCTCGATCGCGCTCGTGCCGGTGGCGATCGCGGCGACCGGCGGATCCACGTCGCCGCTGCGGATCCTCCCGCTGCTGATCATCGTCTACTGCGCCTGGTTCTACGACGCGCGGATCTCGGCCTGGTCGCTCGCCGTCGTCTGCGTCCTGCACCTGCTGCCGCTCGCCTACGACCCGCACGCGCTCCAGGCGCCCGGGCTCGCGTTCACCATCATCCTGGGGATCACCTTCGCGATGACCGGCGCGCTGATGATGGGCGCGCGCCGCGAGCTCGTCGCGATGCGCGACCACGCCCGCGCCGAGGCGCTCCACGACCCGCTCACCGAGCTCGCCAACCGCCGCGCGCTGATGGCCTACCTCGACAAGCGCGCGAACGGCCGCCGCGGCGACGACCGCACCGGGATCGTGCTCGTCGACCTCGACGGCTTCAAGCAGGTCAACACCGTTCACGGCCACCACGGCGGCGACGCCGCGCTGACCGCCGCCGCCCGCGCCCTCACGAGCGCCGCCCGCGACAGCGACCTCGTCGCGCGCCTCGGCGGCGACGAGTTCGCGATCGTCGTCCCCGACGCCGATCCCGCCGCGCTGCTCGCGGTCGCCGAGCGCGCCATCGCCGCGGTCGGCGCCGCCTCCGAGCGCCTCGAGCTCCTCGGCACGCGCCTCGGCGCCAGCGCCGGCGTCGCGCTGCTCCCCGACGACGCGGCCGACGCCGACGCGCTGCTCGCGACCGCCGACGAGGCGCTGCGCGCCGCCAAGCGCGACGGCAAGGGCCGCGTGGTCACGAGCGGCTCGCTCAGCGTCGCGCGCTGACCCGCGCGCGACCGCGCGACCGCGCGACTACGCCGCGGCCTGCTCGGCCCAGTCGCGGTAGAGGCGCCAGTAGTGGCCCTCGGCCGCGAGCAGCTCGTCGTGCGTGCCGGACTCCACGATCCGCCCGCCCTCGAGCACCACGATCCGCCCGGCCTGGCGGATGGTGCTCAGGCGGTGCGCGATCACGATCGCCGTGCGGCCCGCGAGCAGCCGCCGCAGGCCCTCCTCGATGATCGTCTCGGTGTGGAGGTCGACGTTCGAGGTCGCCTCGTCGAGGACCAGGATCCGCGGGTCGGCGACCAGCGCGCGGGCGAACGCGACGAGCTGCCGCTGCCCGGCCGAGAGCTGGACGCCGCGCTCGCCGATCTGCGTGTCGAGCCCGTGCTCGAGCCGCTGCACGAACTCCCACGCGCCGACGGCGCGGCAGGCGTCCTCGAGCACCCCGTCGTCCACGTCGCCGCCGTCGCGGATCCCGAACGCGATGTTCTCGCGCAGCGTCCCGCTGAACAGGAACCCCTCCTGCGGGACGATCCCCATCTGCGAGCGCAGCGACTGCATCGTCACGTCGCGCAGGTCGACGCCGTCGACCTTCACGGCGCCGGAGGTCGGGTCGTAGAAGCGCGCCGCGAGCTTCGCGAACGTCGACTTGCCCGCGCCGGTCGCGCCGACGAGCGCCACGGTCTGGCCCGGCGGCACGTGCAGCGAGACGTCGGCGAGCGCGGTCTTGGTGCCCCCGTCGGTGGAGTACGCGAACGTCACGTCCTCGAACGCGATCTCGCCCCGCAGCGGCCGCGGCAGCTCCGCCGCGCCCGGCTTGTCCACCAGGTCGGGCTGCTCGTCGAGCAGCGCGAAGATCTTGTCGAGCGCGGCCATGCCGGACTGGTAGGTCGTGTAGACCTGCGAGAGCTGCGTGATCGGGTCGAAGAAGCCGTTGAGCGCGGCGATGAAGCCGACGAGCACGCCGACGGTGACGTTGCCGTGCAGCACCTGGTGGCCGCCGTAGAGCAGGATCCCGACCGTCGCGACCGCCGAGATGAACTCGACCGCCGGGAAGTACGCGGCGTTGAGGTTGACCGTCGTCTGGTTCGCGGCGCGGTTCTCGCCGTTGAGCACCGCGAAGCGGTCGCGGTGGCGCGGCTCCTGGGCGAAGGAGCGCATCACGCGGATCCCCGAGAGCGTCTCCTGGAGGTAGGCCGTGAGCCCGCCGATCGTCTCGCGCGTGCGCCGGAACGCGTCGGCCGAGGCGAGCCGGAAGGCGAACGACCCCACCGCCATGACCGGGAAGATGATGAACGTGAGCAGCGCCAGCTCGACGTCGAACCAGAGCAGGATCGCGATCGAGCCGATGAGCGTCAGCGTCGCCTGGAAGAGCGTGGTGATCGAGTCGGTGACCATCGACTCGAGCGCCTCGACGTCGTTGGTCATCCGCGAGATCAGCACGCCCGCGGGGCGGCGCTCGTAGAAGCCGACCGGCATCTCCTGCAGGTGCTCGAAGATGTCCAGGCGCAGGTCCTGCAGCGCGCGCTGGCCGACCCAGTTCGTGAGGTAGGTCTGGATGAACGAGGTGCCCCAGACCACCAGCGCGCTGAGGATGAACAGCACGACGATGACGTCGAGCGCGCCGAGGTCGCCCTTGGTGATGCCGCGGTCGATGGCCTGCTTGGCCAGCGGCGCGGGCGCGAGCGAGGCCGCCGTCCCGAGGACCAGGGCCACGAACATGAGCGCCGTGCGCGTCCGGTAGGGGCGCAGCAGCTCGACGATCCCGCGCAGCTTGCGCCCGCGCCCGCCGGTCTCGCGCAGGCGGCGGCGCAGGTCGTCGCGCCGGTTGAGGCCGGCCGCCTGCTCGGCCCTCACAGGCCCGCCACCTCGCGGTCGGGCGCGTTGCGGTTCAGGAAGACCTGGTCCGGCAGGCCCTTCTCGACGATCTCGGCGTACAGCGGCGAGACCTCGAGCAGCTCGTCGTGCGTGCCCTCGGCGACGATCCGGCCGGCCTCCACCACGACGATCCGGTCGGCGAGCGCGATCGTGCTCAGGCGGTGGGCGATGACGAACGTCGTGCGCCCGGCCATCACCTCGCGCAGCGCCTCCTTGATCGCCTGCTCGGTCGAGGCGTCGACGGCGGACGTGGCGTCGTCGAGCACCAGCACGCGCGGGTCGGCGAACAGCGCGCGGGCGATCGCGACGCGCTGGCGCTGGCCGCCGCTGAGCGTCAGCCCGCGCTCGCCGACGCGCGTCGCGTACCCGTCGGGGAGCGCCGCGATGAAGTCGTGGGCCTGCGCGCGGCGCGCGGCGCGCTCGATGTCGGCGAAGTCGACGTGGTCGGCGCCGCCGCGCGCGTAGGCGATGTTGTCCGCGATCGTCGTGCTGAAGAGGAACGGCGCGTCGTCGACGACCGCGATCTCCCGGCGCAGCGCGTCGGGGTCGACGTCGCGGACGTCCGCGCCGTCGATGACCACGGCGCCGGAGTCCACGTCGTAGAGCCGCGGGAGCAGCGCCACGAGCGTCGTCTTGCCGCTGCCGGTCGCGCCGACGAGCGCGACCGTGGTCCCGGCCGGGACGTCGAGCGAGACGTCGTGCAGCGTGCGCTCCGGCGCGCCCGCGTAGCCGAACTCGACGTGGCGCAGCTCGACGTGGCCGTTGCCGGCCGGGAGCGGCCGCGGCGCGGCGGGCGCCGCGATCTCCGCGCGGCGGTCGAGCAGCTCGAAGATCCGCGCGCCCGAGGCCGTCGCGCGCTGCGCGAGCCCGAGCGACATGCCGAGCGAGCGCATCGGCCCGAGCAGCATCAGCAGGTAGGTGTAGAACGCGGTGAAGTCGCCGAGCGTCATGTGGCCGCTGACGACGCGGCGGCCGCCGATGAGCAGGACGCACGCCAGGCCGATCTGCGGGAGGAAGCCGATCAGCGGCTGGTAGAAGGCGCTCAGCCGCGTCGCGATCATCTCCTGGTCGAAGACCTTCGCGGTCGAGCGCGCGAAGCGCTCGAGCTGGCGGTCCTCGCGCGCGAAGGCCTTGACGACGCGCACGCCGCCGATCGACTCCTCGGCGTCGGCGGTCAGCTCCGCGATCCGCTGCTGGACGGCCTGCTGGGCGGGGCGGGCGCGGCGGCCGTAGCGCGCGGCGATCAGCACGACGAACGGGACCGGCAGCAGCGAGACGGCCGCCAGCAGCGGGTCGACGAGGAACATCGCCCCGGCGGCCAGGACGATCGTGAGCGCGGACTGCACGATCAGCACGAGGCCGTAGCCGAGGAAGAACCGGACGGCCTGGAGGTCGACCGTCGCGCGCGACATCAGCTGGCCGGTCTGCTGGCGGTCGAAGAACCCGAGCTCGAGCGAGAGCAGGTGCGTGTAGAGCCGCTGGCGCAGGTCGTACTCGACGCCGAGCGAGACGCGGCCGGCGACGAGCCGCCGCGCGATCGTCAGCACCAGGCGGCCCACGCCGGCGGCGACGATGAAGAGCCCGAGGCGGTCGAGGTCCGAGCTGTCGCCGGCGCGGATCTGGTCGATCGCGCGGCCCGTGAGCCACGGGATCACGACCGTCATCGCCATCGCGACGGCCGCCAGGGCAGCCGACAGCCACACGCCACGTCGGTAGGGCGCGAGGAAGCCGAGGAGTCTGCGGAAGATCGCCAACGAGATCCAGTGTAGTTGCGCGAGAAACGAACTCGCGCCGACGCGTCGGACAGGGTACGGGCGTGCGATGCTCACGGCCGAATGGAGGCTTCGCGATTCGGCCTGTGCGAGCAGTGCGCCCATCAGCGGCTGATCCGGTCCGGCCGCGGATCGGAGTTCTCGCTGTGCCAGATCGGCCTCAGGGACCCGGACTGGCCGAAGTACCCGCGGATGCCGGTGCTCCGCTGCCCGCGCTTCGAGCGGCGCGCCGCGCCTCCACCTCGTACGGATTAGCGGCGTAGCCGCGGTAGAGGTAGCTCAGCGGCATCGCCACCGGCCGGTGCTGCATCTGCCAGACGTGGCAGAGCTCGTGGCAGATCAGCCCGGGGGAGGCCTGCGCGAGCGGCGCGCGCAGCAGGATCAGGTCCCACATCGTGTAGCCGTCGAAGCGCGAGAACCACGGCAGCCGGAAGAGCCACGGCACGGTGAGGATCCGCACGGTGCGGCGCAGCCGCACCGGCCGCGGGTACCAGTCGAGCCGGTCCAGGACCGCCTTGGCCGCGGCCAGGGCGTCCCGCTCCGCGCTCACGGCAACGGGTCGAGCACCAGGAAGGCCCGCGCGTCCTGGTTGGCCTGCGTGAAGCTGAACGTGAACAGCTTCGTCGTGGTGATGGTGTTGACGAGCGCCGCGTCGGGCGAGCGCGTCACGCCCGTCACCGACGGCGTCTTGTTGACGAGCGTCGCGTCGAGCGGCCGCGCCACGGCAGTGGCGAGGTCGGTCTCGCTGCGGCGGAAGAACACGGCCTGCGTCGGCGACTGGCCCTTCTTGGGCGGGAGGAAGACCGCGACCTCGGCGACCCCGAGGTAGCGGAACGAGTAGAGCGCGAGCTCCAGCGCCTCGCGGCGCAGCAGCAGGTGGCGCTCGGTCGAGGCCTTGCCCTCGGCGATCGCGCACTTCGGGCCCAGGCCGCACAGCCGGTAGAGGGCGCCGGAGCCGTCGTCGACGAGGTCGATGTCGCCGCCCTGGGCGGCCGACTTGCGGATCGCGACCGTGATCGGCAGCCCCGCGATCTCGAGCGGCCCGCCAGTGACGGCGACCAGCTGCTTGCCGTCGGGGAGGCGGTACTCGCGGCCGACGTGCTCGGCGATCTCGGTCGGCCCGTCCTTCAGCCCGGCCGGGTGCCACCTCGACCACGCCGGGCCGCTGCGCAGGGCGATCGCGTTCTTGTCGTCCTTGCCGCCGACGGCGATCGCGACGAGCAGGACGACGGCCGCCGCGCCGATGGCGATCAGCGCGCCGAGCAGGAACTGGAAGCGGGCGGAGTACCGGGAGTACCGGGGCGGCGCGTCGGCGTCGGCGGGCGCGGCGGTGGCGGTGGCCGTCGCGCCTGCGCCCGCGCCCTCGGCCGCGTCCGCGGGCACCGCCTCCGCGTCGCCCTCCTCGCCCTCGCCCGCCGGCGCCCACAGGCGCCCGGCCGCCGCGCGCGGCACCGCGGTCGGCTTCAGCGTCTCGGGATCCCACTCGGGCCGCGTGCCGACGAGGTCCGGCGGCCGGTCGCGGCTCTGCGCGAGCAGCTCGTCGCCCTTGACCTCCAGGCGGATCTCGTCGTTCGGCTCGTCGTTCTCGGCGCTCACAGCTTCGGCCAGATCGTGTCGTCGGTGATGTCGATGGTGGGGGCTTCGAGCTCCAGCGACTCGAGCAGCTCGACGACCTCGTCGCCGAAGAGCTCCTTGCGCTCCACGAGCTGGTCGGCCACGTAGGCGACCTGCTCGCGGTTGTGGCGGATCACGCAGAACGCGGTGACGTAGGCCTGCCCGAGGATCGCCGACGCCGCGCGCGACTTGTAGGGGTCGCGCAGGATCGTCGCGATCGCGTCGCCGCTCTGCGTCATGCCGCGCGAGCGGTTCATGATCTTCTGGCCGATCTTCACGAAGCGGTCCATGTACTCGCGCTCGGCGTCCTCGCGCGCCTCCTCGCTCTCGAACTCGAGGTGCGAGAGGTCGATCGGGTTCGGCGCCATGCCGGAGAAGCCGACCATCGCCGCGGCGCGCGAGCTGACCGACTGCACGTCGCCGCCGACGCCCGTGCCGTTCTCGCCGTAGAAGACGTGCTCGGCCGCCATCGCGCCGAGGCCCCAGACGATGTCGGCGGCCTCCTGGTGGCGCCAGCGGATGAAGCGCTCCTCGACGTCCATCACCTGGTGGTGGCCGAGCGAGCCGCCGCGCTTGCGGATCGACAGGCGCGTCGACTGGCGGAAGGACATGTAGACGTGCGCGGCGACCGCGTGGCCCGCCTCGTGGATCGCCGTCGAGCGGCTCTCCTCGGCGATGTAGTCGATGTTCTGCGCGGTGCCGGACTCGATCGTCGTGATCGCCTGGACGATGTCGCCCCAGGCGGCGGCCATCCGCTGGTCGGCGTGCGCGTAGGTCAGGGCCATCGAGCAGACCTGCTCGATCATCGCGGGGGAGTAGCCGTTGGTGATCCGGGCGAGCTCGTCGCGGCGCTTGGGCGAGTCGAGGTCGGCCTCGTGGTCGACCTTGCCCAGGTAGAGGTCGAAGATGTCGGCCCGGTCGTCCTTGGTCGGCGTGCGGAACCAGACGTGGCGGCCCATCCGGCCGGGGCGGATCAGCGCCGGGTCGAGGTTGTCGATCGGGACGTTGGTCGCGCCGATGAAGTAGATCTGCTCCGGCCGCGGCTTGGGGGACTTCTTGCGCAGCGAGCGGCCGAAGAGCGTGCGCGGCACCAGGTAGGTGGCGTCGAGCAGGTTGTTGATGCGGTTGGTCCAGAACTTCGACCAGAACTTGGGCTCGTCGACGCCGTCCATCTGGATCAGCAGCTGGTTGAGCGCCATGCCGCCGCCCATCCCGCCCATGCCGCCGATCCCGCCGATGAAGTTGTTGATGCGGCCGTAGAAGGCGGCGAGCGCCGGCGGCAGGACCGGGACGAAGCCGGGGGCGCGGCTCGCGAAGAGCTGCTCGCGCCACTCGCGCGTCTCGCAGATCAGGTCGCCCGAGGCCGAGAACGAGCCCCACGGCCCGTAGAACTGCTGCTGCTCCAGGTCGGAGAGCAGCGGCTGCATCGTCCCGACCATGCTGTTGCCGAGCGCCTGGCGGCGCAGGCCGACGGCGTCGATCTCGTCGATGAAGATGATGCACTGGCCGCCCCACTTGCGGGCGAGCTTGCGCGCCTTGCGGATGAGGAAGAGCACGACGACCGTGTCGAGGCCCATGAAGGCCTGCTGGAAGCCCGAGCCCGGCATCGTCACGATCGGCGAGTTGAAGGACGTGGCGATCGCCTTGGAGAGCATCGTCTTGCCCGTGCCCGGCTGGCCGATGAAGAGCAGGCCGCGCTCCGGCTTGCCGCCCGCCTTGCGGAAGTCCTCGCCGCCCTGCCACAGCTCGATGACGCGGGTGACGTCCTCCTTCGGCTCGGTCTGGCCGCGCACGTCCTCGAGCTTCACGCCCCAGTCGGCGTCGCCCGGCTCGTAGCCCTTCATCTGCTTGAGGCCGAAGATCAGCAGCGGCCCGAAGAGGATCGCGAAGTTGATGAAGAACAGCAGCGGCAGCTGGACGCCGAGCGAGATGATCATCGTCAGCGTCTGCGGGTCGGAGACCCCGTTGCCGACGTTGGTGAGCAGCTCGCCGATCGACTCGCCCGCGAGCAGCGCGATCAGGCCGAGGAACCCGAAGACGATCGCCGCGAGCCAGAGGGCGAGCTTGTACTTGCCGCGCCAGAACCAGAGGCGGCGGCGTGCCATCGCGTCGTCCATCAGCGCCTCGCGGTCGGCGCCGTAGAGGCTCGGCCGCGGGATGAAGCGGTGGGCGACGATGTCGATCAGCCCGCGGAACGCGCTGACGGCGGCGATCGTGGCGACCAGCGCCCAGAACCAGGACCAGCCGTTGACGCCGATCAGCACGGCCATGAAGGCGGGGCTGGTCAGGACGGCGACGAACGTCGCGGCGCGCGACAGCCGCCGCCACTCCGCGGCCAGCGCCTCGCGGTTGGCGGCGTTGGCGTTCCCCGGAACGAGCTTCGTCCCGCCTCCCTCATGCTCCATGCGCGTGAAGGGTAGTGGCGCGGGGCGCGAAGTCCAGTCGCCGACGGTCCGACGGCGTTGGCCTTTAAGGAGCGCTTATGCGGGGAGTTCGCGCGCGCCTAGATGAGCGGGATGCCGGGCAACCCGCGGTGTGCGCCGCCGCGAGTCCTCCGGCGCTGGATCCGCGGAATGCCGGGCAACCCGCGGTGTGCGCCGCCGCGAGTCCTCCGGCGCTAGATCCGCGGGATGCCGAGCACGAGGTGCGGGGCGGCCGCGACCTCGTTCCGGGCGGCGGCGACGGGGGCCGGGGCGGGGTCCACGGGGTCGCGGAACTCGAGCGCGCCCTTGCACTTCGGGCACGCGCCGAGCACGCGCAGCCCGTCGGCCATCCCCTGGGTGTTCCAGGTGAACTCGCAGCTGGTGCAGCGCACGGCGAAGTTGTCGCTCATCAGGGAACCCATCGACCGATCGGCGCGCGGCCTTGAATCGTCCGTTCGTCCAGCGACCGGTCGATCGGCGCGAGCCGCGGACCGGAACTGCCGATGACGGCCGGTCCCAGCGGATACGGTGCGCGCTCGATGTCGCGCCGCGTCCTTCCTGCCCTGCTCGCGTTCGCCGCCCTCCTGGCGGCCGGCGCGAGCCCCGCCGCGGCGCTGACGACGCACCCGTGCGCCAGAACCACCGATTTCCGGTGTGGGACCGTGACGGTCCCGCTCGACCGCAGCGGACGCGTCCCCGGCACCGTGAAGCTGTCGGTCGCGGTCGAGCAGCCGCGCAAGGGCGCACGCGGCTTCCTGCTCGCGCTCTCGGGCGGCCCGGGGCAGCCGTCGGTCGCGTTCGCCGACTCGTTCCGCGCCTCGCTCGCGCCCGCGCTGGCGCACCGGCGGCTGGTCCTGCTCGACCAGCGCGGCACCGGCGGCTCCGGCGCGCTGAGCTGCCCGCCGCTGCAGGCGCTCGGCTCGCTCGACGTGGTGAACACGCGGATCGTCGAGTCCTGCATGAACGCGCTCGGGCCCGCGCGGCAGTTCTACTCGACGACCGACTCGGCGGCCGACATCGACGCCGTGCGCCAGGCGATCGGCGCGCCGAAGCTCGAGCTGATGGGCGTGAGCTACGGGACCTACGTCGCGGTCCAGTACGCGCGCCAGTTCCCGGCGAGCACCGACGGGCTGATCCTCGACTCGGTCGTCGGCCCCGACGGGATCGACGCGTACTTCCTGGACACCTTCGAGCGGCTGCCGCGCGTCCTCGCCGAGCAGTGCGCGGACGGCCGCTGCCGCCTGGCGACCAAGGACCCCGTCGCCGACCTCGGCACGCTCGCGCGCAAGCTGGCGGCGGTCCCGCTGCGCGGGACGATCCCGGACCTGCGCGGCGCGCCGCGCGAGACGGCGATCCACGACGAGTCCGAGCTCCTGTTGATCATCATGTCGGGCGATCTCAACCCGTTCATGCAGGCGGCGCTGCCGGGCGCGATCGCCGCCGCAAACGCCGGCGACCCGGCGCCGCTGCTGCGGATGCGCCGCCTCGCGCAGGGGCCGTCGACGCCGGTCAAGGAGTTCAGCTCGACGCTCAACGTCGCGACGACGTGTGCCGACGTGAAGCTCCCCTACACCCTGCAGACGCGGTACGCCGACCGCTGGGGGCTGTGGCGCCACGGCACCGACGCGCTGCCCGACGCGGCGTTCGCGCCGTTCAGCCGCGCGGCCGTGATCGACACCTCGGTCGCCCACGACTGCCTGCGCTGGCCGCAGGGCGACACGCCGGCGGGCCCGTCGGCGGCGCCGCTGCCCGACGTCCCGGCGCTCCTGCTCAGCGGGCGGCTCGACACGCGCACGCCGCTGGAGAACTCCAAGGCGCTGCTCCCGCAGCTGCCGCACGGCAGGCTCCTGGCGGTCACCGGCACCGGCCACGACGTCCTCGACAGCGACATCACCGGCTGCGCGGCGCGGGCGCTGGCGCGGTTCGCCGACGGCAAGGCGATCGGCACGCCGTGCGCGGGCAAGGACAACGCGGTGCGGGTCTTCGCGCGGCCGGCGCGGTCGATCGCGGCCTACCGCCGCGCGCCCGGCGTCGCGGGCGACCGCGGGCGCGTCCTCTTCGCCGCGCTCGACACGATCGTCGACGCGCAGGTCTCCGCGCTGCAGACGCTGTACGCGGGCTACACGCGGGTCCAGGGCGGCGGCCTGCGCGGCGGGCGCTTCTCGGCCTCCTCCAACGGCGCGCACCTGCGCCTGCACGGCTACGAGCTGGTCCCGGGACTGGCGGTCAGCGGATCGCTGCGCGCCTCGGACACCGAGGACGCGGGCACGGTCACGGTCGACGGCCCGGGCGCGCTCGACGGGTCGCTGACGATCACCGCGAAGGGCACCGTGACCGGGCGGCTCGGGGGGCGGGCGGTGCGCTACGCGGCGGGGTCCTCGTCGGCCGCGGGCGGCGGCGCGGGGCGGGTCCCGGCGCGCGTGCGGATCCCGGGCGCCGCGGAGCTCCGCCGCGCGCTGGCGGCGGCCGCGCTGCGCAGCCGCTAGGGCTCGCGCTGGGCGCGGCGGCGCTGGCCGATGGCCAGGATGCTGCCGACCACGATCCCCATGAACGCGGTGAACGCGATGGGGAGGATCACGCCGTCGCCGTCCTGCAGCATCACGGTCGCGACGGCGATCGCGAGGCCGATCGCGAAGACGACGAGCCCGATGACGGGACGGGCGCGGTAGAAGGCGATGACGGAGCGCATGCGCCTCGCAGCGTACGCCGTCGCGTCAGTCGCCGACGACGAGCGCCGCGTGGATCATCCGCGTCGCGGTGTCGGTGAGGCGCGGGAGGTCCTGCGGGCGGTCGTCGGCGATCGCGCCGAGGACGAGCGCCTCGAGCGCCTCGACCAGCTCGCGCGCCATGTCCGGGTGGACGGCGTAGCCCGCGGGCAGCTCGTCGCGGTGCTGCTCGGCGAGCAGCCGGATCATCGTCGCGAAGCGCTCGTTGACCGCCCGGCGGCGGCGCAGCGCCTCGGGCCCGGCGTCGCCGACGTCGCGCAGGAAGGCGCGCGCGAGCCCCGGCTCGCCGGCCAGGGTGTCGAGGTAGGCGCGGACGCCGTGGGCGATCCGGTCGCCGTAGGGCTCGCCCGCGCTGCCGAGGACCGCGGCCGCGGTCTGCGCGCGCAGCAGCTCGCCGCAGGTCTCGTAGGTGGCGAGGAAGCACTCCTCCTTGTCGGAGAAGTGCTGGAAGAACGCGGTGCGCGGGAGGTGCGCGCGGACGACGACGTCCTCGACGGTCACCCGCGGGTAGGGCTTCGCGCTCAGCGCCTCGGCCATCCCGGCGACGAGGGCGGCGCGCTCGCCCTCCACGTCGTCGCGCAGGGCTCGCAGGAAGCGCGAGGTCGTCGTGCCCTGCTCCATGTGAGGCACGTTAGCGTTCCTCACGGATCGGGGGGACGGTTGGTCGAGGGTCGGCCGGTGCCGGGTCGGCGGGTCTAGACCGCGGCGATCTCCACCCGCAGCCGCTCGATCATCACGTCCAGCCGCCGCGAGACGTCGATCGGCTCCACGCGCAGCGCCTCGGCGACCTCGACCACCGGCGTGCCGTCGACGACCATCGCGAGGATCGGCAGGTCCTCGGGGTCCACGCGCGTGCCCGCGGCCTCGAGCAGCTCGCGTGGGACCGGCGGCAGGACGCGGTCGCCGCGGGCGACGGCGCGCAGCGCGTCGAAGAGCTCCGGCGCGGGCGCGCTCTTGTTCAGCACGCCGTCGGCGCCCGCGAGGATCGCGGGCACGACCATCGCGCCGTCGGCGTAGGCGGAGTACAGGAGCACGGCGGGCGCCGGGACGGCGCGCTTCAGCCGCCGGCAGAGCTTGAGCCCGTCGGCGCCGGGCAGGTGGTAGTCCAGCAGCACCACGTCGGGCTTGGTGCGGTTGAGCGTCGGGATCAGGTCCTCCTCGGAGGACGCGGTGCCGAGCGGGATGATGCCGGGCTCGGCGCGGAGCACGGCGGTCAGCCCGGCGCGCATGGCGGGGTGGTCGTCGACGATGAGCAGGCGGATCATGGGGAACCTCCGGGGTGGGGGAGAGCGAGGGCGACGGCGGTGCCGCGTCCTCCGGGGCCTGGACCGATGTGGAGCTCGGCGCCGATCGTCTCGGCGCGCCCGCGCATCGAGCGCAGGCCGTGGCCGCCGGGCCGTGGCTGGGCGGGCATGCCGACGCCGTCGTCGGCGATCGTGAGCGTGACGGCGTCCGCGCCGTCCGCGAGCGTCACGGAGATCGCCTGGCAGCCCGCGTGGCGCACCGCGTTGGTCAGCGCCTCGGCGGCGATGCGGTAGGTGTGGGCGGCGACGAGCGGCGGCAGGACGGGCAGGCGCCCGGTCACGTCGATCCGCGCCACGCCGGTCCGCGAGAGCTCCTTCGCGCGCTCGCGCAGCAGCTCGTCGACCGGCCGGCCGTCGAGCGGCGTGCGCAGCTCGGCGACGCTCGTCTCCATGTCGGAGGTCGCGGCGCGCAGCTCGCCGATCGCGCCGTCGACCAGCAGCCGCCCCTGCTCGCCGGCGACCGCGCCGTCGAGCGCGGTGAGCATCAGGTGCGCGGCGTGCACGCGCTGCTTGGCGGAGTCGTGGAGCTCCCACGCGATCCGCTGGCGCTCGGCCTGCAGCGCGAGCCGCTCGGACTGCCCGCGCGCGGTCCGCAGGCGCTCCAGCAGCAGGCTCGAGTACGCGAGCGTCGTCGTCACGATCACCGGGACGAAGAGGTGCGTCGCCAGCGTCTCCAACCTGATGGTGTTGGTCAGCGTGTCGTCCGGGAGCTTCTCGGTCAGCAGCGCGACGATGCCGTAGGCGAGCGAGAACGTCAGGCCCCAGGCGACCGCCTTGCGCCACGGCAGCGAGGTCGCGGGCAGCACCAGCGTGGTCAGCGCGAACGTGTAGAACGGGCTGCGCCAGTCGCCGCCCGCGAGCACGAGGGCGAACGCGGCGCACGCGTCGAGCGCCCAGATCGCGGGCGCCCACGGCGCGTCCTGCGTCCGGCCCAGCAGCAGGAGGCTCAGCGGCGTCCAGGCCAGCGTGACCAGCGCGAGGATCGGGTCGTGGTGGGTGACGCGATGGGCGAGCAGCAGCGCGATCGCCAGCACCGCGCCGAGCAGCCGCGTCATGGTCAGCAGCGCGAACCAGCGCTGCGAGCCGCGCAGGGCCGGAAGGGCCCTGCGGTCGCGCTCGCGCTCGCCTCGCCTTCCGGTCACGCGCCCGACCCTCCCACGTCCACCTCAAGGGCGCATGAACGCCGTCAGAGGTTCGTCGCGGAGATCTCGACCTCGTCGCCCCAGAACGAGACGAGCCCGAGCACCGGCACGCACTCGGCGTACGGCGTCTCGTAGCTCCAGGCGGCGTCGGTGAGGACGGTGCCGTCGGCGAGCTCCACGTTCCAGTAGGTCGCCGTGCCCTTGTACGGGCACCACGACGTCGTGTCGGTCGGCCCGTGGAGGCGGACCCGGACGTCGTTGCGCGGGAGGTAGAAGCGGTTCGGCAGCGCGGTCTCGGCCAGCAGCAGCGGACGCTCGGAGACGGCGATGGTCTCGCCGGTCGCCTTCACGGTGACCGCGACGCGCCGCGCGCTGCGGCGGATGTCGACGCGGTGGTAGGGATCCGGGAAGCTCGGGCCCTGGAGCTCCTCGTCCTCGTCCCACCAGCGGCTGAGGCGGTCCAGGTAGACGCCCGCGTAGCCCTTCAGCCACGCCGCCGCGGGGAGCGGCTCGTCGTAGACCCACAGCGCGTCCTCGGCGACGCCGTCGTCGACGGTGATCGTCCGGTAGCTCGCGTCGCCCTTGAACGGGCAGTGCGTCGTGCGCGCCGTGCGCTCGAGCGTGCCGGGCGCGACGTCGTCGATCGGGACGTAGAGCGCCAGCTTCAGCCCGGTCTCGTGGAGGAGGAACGCGCCCTCGGTGTCGAGGACGACCTGGCCGCCGAGCTCGGCGCGGATCCGGCGCCCGAGCGGCGTGGCGAGCAGCTTGTGCTGCGGGCCGTCGAGCGTGTAGTTCGCCGGGCCGGGCTGGCCGGAGAGCGGACCGGGCGGCTGCGTGAGGCTCATGCCCTGGACAGTAGTGGGCGCTCAGCCGAGCTCGGCGAGGCGCGCGCGCAGGCTGCGCTCGCGCTCCTTCAGCTCCCGCTCGAGCTTGGCGATCTCCGCCTTGCGCGCGGCGAGCAGGCCGAGCTGGCGCTCGACGTGGCCGAGGGCCAGGTCGAGGATCTCGCGGCGGCGGCCGTCGTCCGGGTTGCCGTGGTGCCACTCCTCGCGCAGGACGCCGCGCGCCTCCTCGACCTCGAGCAGCTCCTTGAGGTCGTCGAGCGTGATGCCGAGCAGCGCCTTCAGCCGCAGCGCGGCGCGCAGGCGTTCGACGTCGGCGTCCGCGTAGAGCCGGTGCTGGCCCGCGGCGCGCTCGCCGCCGCCGGTGAGCAGGCCGATCTCCTCGTAGTAGCGGATCGTCCGCGTGGTCGTGCCGACGAGCTTGGCGACCTCGCCGATCCGCAGCCCGCCGGTGGCCGCCGCGGCGCTCACGCGGCGACCCGGGCGGCGTCGGCGATCGCCTGCTTCTCGCGCGAGGGGCGCAGCAGCGAGACGCCCGCGCCGAGGACCGCGGTCGCGGCCAGGACCCAGAGCGCGACGTGCATGTTGTGGATGAACGGGCGCAGCGCGGCGTCCGAGAGGCCGGAGCTGACGCCGGAGAAGATCGACAGCAGGACCTTGGTCGGGACGGCGGCGGTGACGATCGCCAGCACGAACGCGATCGACAGGACCGAGCCCGTGTTCTGGAGCATCATCCGCGTGCCGCCCGCGATCCCGCGGCGGTGGACCGGGACCGAGCCCATCATCGCCGCGGTGTTCGGCGAGTTGAACATGCCCGAGCCGAGGCCGTTGACCAGCAGCCACGTCGCCGCCCACCAGTAGGACGACTCCGTGCCGAGCGTCGTCATCCCGATCAGGCCGGCGGCGCTCACGACCATGCCGAGCGCGGCGAGGGCGCGGGCGCCGTGCTTGTCGGCGTAGGCGCCGGCCAGCGGCGAGGAGATCAGCATGCCGAGCGCGAGCGGCGCGAGCTTGACGCCGGCGAGGATCGGGTCGTCGCCGAGCGCGCCCTGGAAGTAGAGGACGAAGACGAAGGTCAGCGCGAAGCGCGAGAGGCCCGCCAGGAACGCGGCGCCGGTGGCGGCCGCGAACCCGCGGTCGGCGAAGAGCGTGAGGTCGAGCATCGGCGACGGGGCGGTGCGCTCGATCAGCAGGAACGTGGGGAGCAGGACGACGGCGAGGATCAGCGCGACGATCGTGTGCGCGTCGTTCCAGCCGACGATCCCGCCGCGCGAGATGCCGTAGGTGAGGCCGGTGAGCCCGATCACGAAGGTGATCGTCCCCCACCAGTCGAAGCGGTGGTCGGCCTCGGGGCGCACGAGCTCGCGCAGGACGGTCGCGGCCCAGAGCGAGCCGAGGATCCCGAACGGCACGTTGAACCAGAAGACCCAGTGCCAGGAGATCTCGACGAGCGCGCCGCCGAGGACCGGGCCGAGCACGAGGCCGATGCCCGCGACCATCACGTTGGTGCCCATCGCGACGCCGAGCTGCTCGCGCGGGAACGCGTCGGTGACGAGCGCGCTGGCGTTCGCGAACAGCAGCGCGCCGCCGATGCCCTGCACGATCCGCCAGACGATCAGGTCGGTGCCGCCGCTCGCGAAGCCCGCGCCGAGCGAGGCGAGCGTGAAGACGACGAAGCCCGCGACGAACGCGCGCTTGCGGCCGAACAGGTCGCTGAGGCGGCCGAAGGTCAGCACGAGCACCGTCGAGGCGATCATGAACGCGAGGATCACCCAGACGAGCGTGAGCAGCCCGACCCCGAGCGCCTGCTCGAGGTCGGGCAGCGCGATGACCAGCGTGCCGGAGTTGACGGTCGCCAGGAGCATCCCGAGCGACGTGCAGCTGAGCGCCCACCACTTGTAGCTGGGGTGGTCGGCATCGACGCCGAGGCGCCTCCGTCCGGTGGTGGTGCTCAGCGGCTCGGCGGTCATCTCGGTTCGATGATAGCCGAACCTCTTTCTTACGTGAACGTCAGCTTCGTGCGGGCTCCGGCGTCGCCGGTCCCTCGATCGACAGGCGCGGCAGGCGGCGCTCCAGCGCCGTCGGCATCCACCAGCTCGCGCGGCCGAAGAGGTGCATGAGCGCGGGGACGAGGATCAGCCGGATCACGAACGCGTCGAAGAGGACCGCCGAGGCGAGCCCGACCCCGAAGAGCTTGATCGTGCGGTCGTCGCCGAGGATGAACGAGCCGAAGACCGAGATCATGATGATGGCCGCGGCCATGACGACCTTGCCGGTGAGGGCGAGGCCGTGGCGGACCGCGAAGCTCGCGTCGCGCGTGTGCTCCCACTCCTCGTGCATCCGCGTCACGAGGAAGACCTCGTAGTCCATGGACAACCCGAAGATGATGGCGAACAGCATCACGGGGAGGAACGGCTCGATCGGGCTCGTGGTCTCCACCCCGATCAGGGAGGCCAGGTGGCCGTCCTGGAAGATGAAGGTGATCACGCCCAGGGCCGCGCCGATCGACAGCAGGTTGAGCACGGCCGCCTTGGCCGGGATCAGGAGCGAGCGGAAGACGATCGCCAGCAGCAGCAGCGAGAGGCCGATGACCACGCCGATGAAGAGCGGGAGCTTCGAGGACAGGACGTCGCCGAAGTCCACGGTCGAGGCGGTCGCGCCGCCGATCGAGACGGCGGCGAGCGCGGTCCCGCCGCGCGTGGCCGACGGCACGACGTGGTCGCGGAGGTTCGACAGCAGGTCCTTGGTCGCGGCGTCCTGCGGCTTGCTGGTGGGGATGACGGACAGCGTCGCGGCGTTCCCCTTCGCGTTGAGGACGGGCTGGCTGACGGCGGCGACGCCCTTGGTGGAGGCGAGCGCGTCGTGGAGCTTGCCCAGCTCCGCCTTGCCGCCGTCGCCCTCGACGTCGGCGGCGACGAGCAGCGGGCCGTTGAAGCCCGGGCCGAAGCCGGCCGAGAGCAGGTCATAGGCCTTGCGCGTCGTCTTCGCCGGGCCGTCGTTGCCCGCGTCGCCGCTGCCGAGGCGCATGCCGGTGATGGGGGAGGCGACGAGCAGCAGGAGCACGAGCGCACCGGCCGCGAACGCGCCGGGGCGGCGCTCGACCAGCGCGCTCCAGCGGCCCCAGCCGCGCGGCTCGGCGTTGGGGTCCGGGTCGGCCGGGACCTTCACGCGGCGGCCCCAGAAGCCGAGCATCGCGGGCAGCAGCGTCAGCGAGCTGAGCATCGTCAGCGCGACCGCGGCCGCCGAGGCGACGGCCGGGCCGTTAAGGAACGAGACGCCGAGCAGCAGCATGCCGAGCAGGGCGATGACGACGGTCGTGCCCGCGAAGAGGACCGAGCGGCCCGCGGTGTCCATCGCGGTCAGCGTGGCCTCGCGGACCTCGGCGCCGGCGGCGCGCTCGGTCCGGAAGCGGCTGATGACGAGCAGGGCGTAGTCGATCCCGACCCCGAGCGCGATCATCACCGCCAGCGTGGGGGCGAAGTCGGCGACGGAGAACGCGCCGGTCGCGGCGTAGACGAAGCCCATCGCGGCGCCGATCGCGGCGAAGGCGGAGAGCAGCGGCATGGCCATGGCCGTGAACGAGCCGAGCACCAGGATCAGGACGACGATCGCCACTGCGATCCCGATCAGCTCGCCCGCGCCGGCCTCGGACTGCTGGGCGCGCTGGATCGCCTGGCCGCCGAGCTCGACCTCGAGCCCGCCGCCGGCGCCCGCGCGGGCGGTGCTGACGACCTTCTCGACCTGCGCCTTGTCGAGGTCCACGGCCTGCTGGTCGAACAGCAGCGAGGCGTAGGCGGTCTTGCCGTCCTTGCTGATGGTGGCGGTGGCGTTCTTGTAGGGGCTGACGACGCCGGCCACCGAGGGGAGCTTGCCGACGCGGTCGACGACGGCCGCGACCCGGGCCTGCTGGCCCGGGTCCTTCAAGGAGCCGCTCTGGACGTGGAACACGATCTGGCTCGTGTCCCCCGCCTGCTGGGGGAAGCGGTCGCGGAGGAGGTCGAGGGCACGCTGGGACTCGGTCCCGGGGAGCGTGAAGTTGTTGACGTAGCCGGAGCCGGCGGCGGAGGCGAGGCCTCCGGCGACGACGATCAGGCCGACCCAGAGGGCGACGATCAGGCGGCGGCGGTCGTGGGAGAAGGCGGCGAGGCGGCGCATGGCCGGGGACATTGGCACACACGGCGCAGAAATGCAATGAATGCAGAAATGCGCGATGTGCAGATCGACACATGGTGCAGATCTGCATCGCCGACCGGTACAGTGCGCGGCACCTATGGGACTCCGGGAGCGCAAGAAGGAGCAGACGCGGCGCAGCATCGAGGACGCCGCGTTCCGGCTCTTCGAGGAGCGCGGCTACCAGGCGACCACGGTCGCCGACATCGCCGCCGCGGCCGACATCGCGCCGCGCACGTTCTTCGCGTACTTCCCGTCGAAGGAGGCCGTCGTCTTCGGCGACTTCGAGGAGAACTTCGCCGGGCTGGCGACACGGCTGCGCGAGCGGCCCGCGGGCGAGAACACGTTCGAGGGCCTGCGGGCGTGGATCGGCGAGCTGATCGACTCCGACCACGCGGCCGACGAGCACGACACCGTCCGGCGGCAGCTCGTCTGCGACAACGAGAGCCTCGCCTCGCACGAGCGGCACATCATGGGGTACTTCGAGCGGCTGATCGCCGAGAGCGTCGCCGTCGACCTCGGCGACGCGCCGACCGACCTGCAGCCGCGGCTGGTCGCCGCCGCCGCGACGGCCGCGCTGATGGCGATGCAGCCCGACAAGGACGCCAAGGACCACAAGAAGGGGCGGCCGGACGCCGAGTCGATGGCGCAGCTCGACGACGCCTTCGCGTTCCTGCGCGGCGGCATCGCGGCGCTGCAGGAGCGGCGCGCGGCGACGAGCTGATCGGGCGCCGTACGGGTAGCCGTACGGGCGGTTCCCCGCACCCCGGCGGAGACCGGGGGAACCCCTGATGCGGGGGTCGAGGAGGCAGGCCAGGATCACCGTCAGATCCCCACCCCGCCTCCCCAAGGACCCTCACGTGCTCGCTTCCGCCCATCCCTCCGTCTCGCTCGACCAGCTCCGCGCCCAGCTCGGCGGCCCCATCAACGCCCCCGGCGACGCCGGTTACGACGACGCCCGCGCGGCGTGGAACCTGATCGCCGACCAGCGTCCCGTCTTCGTCGCCGAGCCGCTGAGCGCCGCCGACGTCGTGGCGGTCGTCGCCTTCGCCCGCGAGCACGGGCTGCGCGTCGCCCCGCAGGGCACGGGCCACAACGCCCAGGCCCGCGCCGGGGTCGACGAGTCGATCCTGCTCAACATGCGCCGGATGCGCGGCGTCGAGATCGACTTCGAGAACCGCAGCGCCCGCGTCGAGGCCGGTGCGCTCTGCGCCGACCTCACGGGTCCGGCCTCGGAGCTGGGCCTCGCCGCGCTGGCGGGCTCCTCGCCGGACGTCGGCCTCGTCGGCTACACGCTCGGCGGCGGCATCGGCTGGCTCGCGCGCGCCTTCGGCATGTGCTGCAACTCGGTGCTGTCCTTCGACGTCGTCACGGGCGACGGCGAGCAGCTGCACGTCGACGCCGAGCACCACCCGGAGCTGTTCTTCGCGCTGCGCGGCGGCACGGGCAGCCCCGCCGTCATCACGCACATGGAGCTGCGGCTGATCGCCGTGCCCGAGCTCTTCGCGGGCGCGATGCTGTGGCCGTGGGAGCGGGCCTCCGAGGTCCTGCACGCCTGGCGCGCGTGGACGCTCGACGCGCCCGAGACGGTCACGACGTCGGCCCGGATCCTCCAGGTCCCGCCGTTCCCGGAGATCCCGGAGGTCGTCCGCGGCCGCCAGTTCGTGGTGATCGACGGCGCGGCGCTCGGCTCGGAGGCCTACGCGTCCGAGGTCCTCGCGCCGCTGCGCGCGCTCTCGCCGGAGATCGACCTGTTCGCGGCGAGCGCGCCGGTCGCGCTCAGCTACCTGCACATGGATCCCGAGACGCCCGTGCCGGGCATCGGCGACCACGCGCTGCTGAGCGACGTGACGGCTGAGACGATCGACGCGATGGTCGCCCTGGGCGGCCACGAGTCCGGCTCGCCGCTGCTGGCGGTCGAGCTCCGCCACCTCGGCGGCGCGGTCGGCCGGGCGGCGGTTGGCGCGGGCGCCCGGGCCACGATCGACGCCCCGTACGTCTACTTCTCCGTCGGCGTCCCGGCCACGCCGGAGCTCGCCGCGGCGATCCCGGCCCGCCAGGCGGAGATGAAGTCGGCGCTCGCGCCGTGGACCTCCGCGGGGGCCTACCTCAACTTCGCCGAGGAGCCGACCGACGTCAGCACCGCCTACGCGCCGGAGACCTTCCGGACCCTCCAGTCCGTGAAGGCGACCTACGACTCCCGCGACACCATCCACGCCAACCACCAGATCGCGCCGGCGAGCGAGTAGCTCGCGGGCCCCGCGGGATGGGCCACGCGGCGCATCGCCACCTCGGTGGCGGTGCGCCGCACCCACTTGCGGGCCGCTACCGCGCCAGCCGCTCGAGCGCGGCCTTGTTCTCCTCGAGCGCCTTGCGCCGGCGCGCCTGGAACTCATCGTCGGCGCGCCGCGCCGTGATGCGGTCCTCGATGGCGGAGCGGACCTGATCGGCGACCGTGGTGCCGTCGACCCGCGCCACGGCGTCCAGCTCCGCGGCGATCTCGTCGCTGAGACGCAACGTCATGGACTTCATCTGCGACACCTCTCCTGGCAGCTTGCGGTCGATGGACGACCCCACCGTATCAGCCACCGAGGTATCAAGCAACCAGGCGCCGCATCTGATGCGGTGGCTCCAGGTCGAGGATCTCCTGCTGATCGCCGAGGACCTGCTCGGCATCCCCGCGGAGGAGCTGGTCCGCACGACCGACCTCGGCCTGGCCGACTCGGCGCTTCACGCGCCGTTCGCGCGCTTCGCCGGCCAGGACTTCTACGAGGGCTTCGCTGTACGCGCGGCGATCCTCGCCTCTCGCATCGTGCGCAACCACCCGCTGCTGGACGGCAACAAGCGGCTCGCGCTGCTGGCGATGATCGAGTTCCTGCGGCGCAACGAGCAGGGCTGGCCGTCCGACCTCGACCAGGACGAGGTGGCGGAGACCTTCGAGCGGCTGGCCGCTCGAGAGCTCTCCGAGCCGGACTTCGCGTCGTGGGTCGCCGCGCAGCTGCGCGGCAGCTAAGGCTGCGCCTCCACCAACCTGGTGTACAACCGATCCAGCACCGCCTCTGGGCTCGCGCAGAGGCCGGTGTGGATCGGTGAGGGTTGGACGATGGTGGAGGAGGCGGCGGTGAGCCAGCCGAAGCGCTCGGACTGGGGCATCGCGGCGATGGCGCCGGAGGCGGGGTCGCCCGCGGCGACGCGGACGAGGCCGTCGAGGTGGCGGCGGACGGCGTCGACGTCGAGGTCGCTCGACAGCGCGCGCAGGCGGGCCTCGTCGACGAGCACCCGCGCCTCCAGGAACTGGCGGCGGCGGCAGTAGACGACGACGCCGACGTTCAGCGCCTCGCCGCGCTCGACGCTCGGCACGACGCGCCAGATCGCGTACTGGAAGGCGTCCTCAGCCGCGCTCACGGCGCGCCTCCTCGGCCTCGGCGGCGAACGCGCGCGGCGCCCGCAGGCGCTCGGCGAAGTACTCCACGTAGATCTCGCGGGCGACGGCGGCCTCGGCCGCCTCGCCGCCCAGCCAGTCGTCGGGCACGGGCGCGATCGCGGCGGTCAGCGTCGCGCGGTCGAGCTTCGGCGCGAGCCGCTCGTCGGCCTCGAGGATCGAGCCCGCGAACGGCAGCAGGACGTGGTCGGCGATCAGCGGGAACTTCGCCGCCGCGGCGCCCTCCGGCCACGTCGCGGCGTGGTGGCGGTAGAGCGCGGCGCCGTGGTCGATGAGCCACAGCTCGCCGTGCCAGACCAACATGTTGGGGTTGCGCGGGGTGCGGTCGACGTTCGCGGTCAGCGCGTCGAGCCACACGACCTCGGCCGCCAGCTCCGGGCTCACGCCGACGGGCGTCGCGGGGGAGAAGGGCAGCGCGCCCGGCAGGAAGTCGAGCGCCGCGTTGCTGCCGCCGCTGGCCTGCACGAGCTCCTGGATCTCCGGGTCCGGCTCGGCCGCCGCGAGCAGCGGGTCGACCTCGATCAGCACGACCTCCGGCACCCGCAGCCCGAGCGCGCGGGCGAGCTCGCCGACGACCACCTCGGCGATCAGCGCCTTCAGCCCTTGGCCGGCGCCGCGGAACTTGACGACGTAGAGCCCGTCGTCGTCGGCCTCGACCAGGCCCGGCATCGAGCCGCCCTCGCGCAGGGGCGTGACGTAGCGCGTGGCTTGGACGGTGCGCATGAGAGGCGGGACGGTAACGGTCGCGCCAGCGCTACGGTCCTCGCATCCGTGTGGTTCGAGGCCGACAACATGGTCCTGACCGTGGCCCAGGCCGCCGGCGTCGCGCTGCCCGCGGCCGGGGTCCCACGCGTCCTGCGGCGCTTCCGCGGCGGCGCCTGGGCGCTCGTGCTGCCGCTCTGCATCGTCGTCGTGATCGTCGCGATCAACGAGGTGCCGCAGAGCGCCGACGTCCTGACGTGGGTCGCGCTGCTGCTGATCCCGCCCGGCTGCGCGCTCGCGCTCGGCTGGGCCGCGCGCGGCGCGCGCTGGTGGCTGGCGCCGCTCGCCATCCCGCTGCTCGCGCTCGCGTGGGCCGACCAGGACGCGCGGATCGGCGAGGTCGCGACGATCCTGCTGATCGTGGGCTCGTGCGTCACGCTCGGCCGGCTGCTCGCGGGCGCCGCGCCGCTGGTCCTGCTCAAGCTCGGCCTGCTCGCGATGGCGGTCTCCGACGCGATCCTCGTCTTCGGCGACACGCTCCAGGCGCCCAACGCGGTGCTCGTCGCCGCGCAGCCCGGCGCGGGCCTGCCGCAGCTGCAGTCCGCGAGCTTCCATTACGCGGGCATGGGCTACGGCGACTTCTTCGCCGCCGCCGTCCTCGGCGGGATCCTCGCGGCCGAGCGCCGGCCGCAGCTCGTCCCGATGCTCGCGCTGATCGCCGTCTCCTTCGCGTGGGACCAGCTCTTCCTCGTCCAGGACGTCCTGCCGGCGACCGTCCCGCCCGCGATCGTGCTGCTCGGCGTGGAGCTGTGGGCGCGCCGGCGCGCGGCCCGGACGCTCGCCGTGGGCTAGAGCAGCGCGCAGATGCGCGCCGCGGAGAGCTCGCCCTTGGGGACGAAGCCCCGGGCGCCGCTGCGGTCGACGAGCGGGCCGAACTCGCGCGGGTCGCGGCTGGAGGTCAGCACGACCTTCGGCGGCGTGGTCTCGCGGCAGATGCACGTCGCGACGTCGAAGCCGTCGAGGTCCGGCAGGTTGATGTCGAGCAGGACGACGTCCGGCGCGAGGTCGTTGGAGGCCCGGATGCCGCTCTCGCCGTCCTCGGCCTCGCCGATGACCTCGAAGCCCTCGTGCTCGAGCAGCAGGCGGGCAGCCGAGCGGAAGCTCGGGTGGTCGTCGACGATGAGGAGCTTCATGGGCACATCTGAAGCGTGCCCAAAGCGGCGGGATTGCAACGTGGGGTTAACACCACACGTCCGCGTGGGGGCCCGACCAGCGTTCGGAGAGCTACCGCTAGAGCAGGCCGAGGTCGTGCGCGCGGGCGACGGCCTCGTCGCGCGATCCGGCGTGCAGCTTGGCGTAGATGTTGCGGCAGTGGGTCTTGACCGTGTTGACCGAGAGGAACAGCTCGGCCCCGATCTCCCGCTGCGAGAGCCCGGAGGGCAGCATCCGCAGGACGGCGAGCTCGCTCGGGCTCAGCACGTCGCGGCGCGGCGCGGCCGGCGCGACCGCCGCGGCGATCCCCGCGAGGCGGCCGTGGTTGGCGCACGGCGCGAGGATCGCGAGCGCCTCGGCCTCCAGCGCCAGCGCCTCCTCGGGCCGCTGGCAGTGGCGGTGCGCGGTCGCCAGGCGCAGGCGCGGCTCGGCGCGCTCGAAGCGCGAGCCGCCGCGCTCGGCCAGGACGATCGCGCGGCGCAGCGGCGCGACCGCGCTCTCGCAGGCGCCGGCCAGCTCGAGCAGCCGGCCCTCGGCCAGCGCGCCCGGCGCGGCGACCGGATGCTCGCCGGTGGCGGGATCGGCGTCGCGGAGGTCCTCCAGCCGGCCCAGCCGGTGGCGCGCGGCCTCGTCGTCGCCGCCCTCGGCGGCCAGCAGCGCGAGGTAGCCGATCGCCGCGGTCATCGCGAGGCGGTCGCCGTGGATCGCGGCCAGGCCGCCCGCCCGCGCGAAGTGGCGGTGCGCGACGCGCGGGTGGCCGCGCCAGAACGCCTCGTGCCCGCGCAGCAGCGCCTCGGTGGTCTGCCAGAACCCGTCGGCCGGATCGGCGGCGCGCGCGGCGGCGTCGAGGCGCTTGGCGGTGGCGTCGAGGTCGCCGCGGCGCAGCGCGTCGGTGGCGTGCAGGAGGTGGCCGCGGGCCCGGACGGCGGCGGGGATCGCCGGGCCCGCGTGCGCGAGCTGGCGCTCGGCGCTCGCCTGCGCGCCGCGGTCCAGCGCGGCCCAGAGGCGCACGAGCCAGAGGTCCGGCTCGCCGGCGGCCGCGCTCGGCGGCAGCGCGCCGAGCCAGCGCTGGACGGTGGCGTGCTCGCCCCGGCGCAGCGTCGCGGGCCACGCGCGGGCGATGCGCGCCGCGGCGGCGGCCGGGTCCTCCGCGGCCAGCGCGGCGTCGATCGCGGCGGCGGCGGTCCCCGGCGTGCGCGCGGGCGGCTGCGCCGCGTCCGCGGGCGCGGGATCGTGCGGGAGCGCGACCGCGGCGTGCTCCGGGGCCGCCTCGCGCAGCGGCGCGGCCAGCGCGCCGAGCGCGGCGCCCGCGCCCGCGACCACCAGCAGCGACCCGCCGGGCGCGAGCGCCAGCCAGCGCAGCAGCGAGGCGACGACCTCGCCCGCGCGTGCGCCGAGCGCCTCCGCGCCATCGAGGACGAGGACCGGCGGCGGCTCGAGCGTCGCCGTCTCCGCCGCCACGAGCGGGATCACGACGTCGGCCAGCGCGCACGGACCGGCGGCGAGGATCGCCTCGGCGTCGGTCCCGAACCGGTCGCCGAGCGCCGTCCGCAGCGCCGCGATCACCGCGCGCCAGAGGCGCATCGGATCCGCGTCCTCGGGGTCGAGCGTGAGCCACGCGAGCGGCCGCGGGTCGTCCGCGAGCCACTGCGCCAGCAGGGCGTCTCGCCGCGCGCCGGGCGCGGCGGCGACCAGCGCCAGCCGGGCGCCGGGGGCGGCGCGCAGGCGGTCCAGGTGAGCGCCGTCGCCCGCCGCGAGGGCGCCCGCGCCGGCAGGGACGTGGAGCTTCGTGGGGGCGACGACGGACCCTGCGGAGACGAGGGCGGGTTCCATCGGCGGAGCGACCCTATCCGGGGGCGACACCGGCGTGTGGGGGATGTAACGCCCCGGGGACCGGCGCAGACGCAGGGGCGTGCGCGCTTTGATCGGGACGACGACATGGTGATCCTGATCCTCCTCAGCGTCGTGATCGGCGCGGGCACCGCGCTGAGCCCGTGCGCGCTGCCGGTCCTGCCCGCGCTGCTCTCGGCCGGCGCGGCGGGCGGCCGGCGGCGGCCGTTGGCGATCGTGCTCGGCCTGTCGCTGACCTTCCTGCTCTCGATCATCGGCGGCGGCGAGCTGCTGCGCCACGTCGGCCTCGGCGGCTCCACGCTGCGCGACGTCGGGATCGCGGTGCTCCTGGTCGCGGGCGTGGCGGCGATCGTCCCGGGCGTCGCGGACCGGCTCGAGCGCCCGCTCGCCGCGCTCTCCCGCCTCGGCCCGAAGCGCCGCGGCGACGGCTTCTGGTCGGGCCTCGTCGTCGGGGGCGCGCTCGGCTTCGTCTACGCGCCGTGCGCCGGGCCCGTGCTCGCCGCGGTCGTCTCGGTCTCGGCGGTGACGGGGAGGACGGTCGCGGTCGCGCTGGCCTACGTCGCGGGCTCGGCGCTCGTGCTGCTGGCGATCGCGCTCGGCGGCCGGCGCGTGCTGGATCCCCTGCGCCGCGCGGGCCCGGTCCGCCTCCAGCGCGCGCTCGGCGCCGTGATGCTGCTGACCGCGGTCGTGTTCATCGCCGGGCTCGACACGCGCTTCGAGACCGCGCTCGCGCGCCACACCTCCTCGGCCACGCTGACCGGCGGGCTGGAGTCCTCGAGCGGCGTGCGGAGCCGCCTGCAGGACCTCCGCGGCGCGCCGCGGTTCGACAGCGACAGCGCGGCGGCCAAGGCGAAGGCCAAGGTCGCCGCGGCGGGGCCGAAGTCCTCCCTCCCGGACCTCGGCACCGCCCCCGACTTCACCGGCACGCAGCGCTGGTTCAACTCCAAGCCCTTGTCCTTGAAGGCGCTGCGCGGCCGCGTCGTCCTGATCGACTTCTGGACCTACACCTGCATCAACTGCCTGCGCACGCTGCCCTACCTGGAGGCGTGGGACCAGCGCTACCGCGCCCAGGGCCTCACGATCGTCGGCGTCCACGCGCCCGAGTTCGGCTTCGAGCACGACGCCGGGAACGTCGCGCGCGCGATCGAGAGCAACCACATCAAGTACCCCGTGGTGCAGGACAACGACCTGGCCACCTGGAACGCCTACGGCAACCAGTACTGGCCCGCCGAGTACCTGATCGACGCAGACGGCCAGGTCCGCGAGACGCACTTCGGCGAGGGGGACTACGGCAAGTCGGAGTCCGCGATCCGCTCGCTGCTCGCCGAGCGCGGCGCGAAGGTCACCGCCGCCCGCTCGCACCCGACGGGCATCACGCCGGTGGGCCTGGAGGCGACGCCGGAGACCTACGTCGGCGCCGCCCGCGCGCAGGGCTTCGCGGGCACGCCGCCGCACAGCGGGACCAACACCTACAAGCTGCCCAGCGGTCCGCTCGCCGAGAACGCGTTCGCGCTCGGCGGGACGTGGAAGATCGGCGACGAGCCCGCGACCGCACAGGCCGGCGCGACGCTCGCGGCGACCGTCCGCGCGCGCTTCGTCTACCTCGTCCTGAGCCCGCCGTCGTCCTCCAAGGCGGGCGCCGTGGACGTCAGCGTCGACGGCCACGCGCCGCGCCGGATCGCCGTCGGCACCCAGCGCCTCTACACGCTCGCGTCGTTCCCGACCTCCGGCACCCACGGGCTGAAGCTCACGTTCTCGCCGGGCACCTCGGCCTACGCGTTCACCTTCGGGTAATCGAGCTCTCAGGCTCCCTTAAGGGACGTTCGAGATGCTGCCGGGATGAGGGTCAAGCGCTATGTCCTGGTGTCCGCCGCCGTGCTCGCCGCCGGCACGGGTGGTGGAGCCGCCATCGCCGCGTCCGGCTCGGACGACCGCTCGAAGGCCGAGCAGTCGATCCTCGACGACGCCGCCAAGCGGCTGAACGTCACGCCCGAGGCGCTGCGCTCCGCGCTCGGCGCGGCGGAGGACGGCCAGCTCGACCAGGCCGTCAAGGACGGCAAGCTCACGCAGGCGCAGGCCGACGCCATCAAGGCGCGCCGCGCGAAGGACGGCACCGTCCTGGGCGGACCCGGCGCCGGCGGCCACGGCGGCCCGGGTGGGCCGCGCGGCTTCGGCGGTCCGGGCGGCGGCCTCGGCTTCAAGGCCGGCCCCGGCGGCGCGCTCGACGCGGCCGCGACCGCGCTCGGGCTCTCCCGCGCCGACCTCCTGGCCAAGCTGAAGGCCGGGAAGTCGATCGCCGACGTCGCCAAGGACCAGTCCAAGAGCCTCGACGACGTCAAGAAGGCGATCACCGACGGGGTCACCAAGGAGCTCGACCAGGCCGTCACCGACAAGAAGCTCACCGACGCGCAGCGCACGCGGGTGCTCGAGGAGCTCGCCGACCACCTCGACGACCTCGTCAACCGCACGCCGCCCGCGGGCGGTCCGCGGTTCGGCCCGCGCGGCCACGCGGCGGGCGTCCCGCGCCACACGCGGTAGCCTCGCACGACGCAGCGTCGCTTCGCAGGAGCCTCCGGGGAACCTCCCAGGAAGCTCACAGCCTGCGCGTCGACACTGAGCAGCGTGATGACCACCGCCACGCCCGAGAGCCACCGCGTCCTCGTCGTCGACGACGAGCCGAACATCGCCGACGTCATCTCGATGGCGCTCCGCTTCCAGGGCTTCACCGTCGAGTCCGCCGGGGACGGCCGCACCGCCCTCGAGGCGGTCACCTCCTTCAAGCCCGACCTCCTCGTCCTCGACGTGATGCTCCCCGACATGGAGGGCTTCGAGATCGCCCGCCGCCTGAGCGCCGAGCGCGTCCAGGTGCCGATCATCTTCCTCACCGCCCGCGACGCGACCGAGGACAAGGTCCGCGGCCTCACGATGGGCGGCGACGACTACGTCACCAAGCCGTTCAGCCTCGAGGAGCTGATCGCGCGGATCCGGACGATCCTGCGCCGCTCCGGCCTGAGCCAGCCCGAGACGAGCCGCCTCGTCTTCGAGGACCTCGAGCTCGACGAGGACACGCGCGAGGTCACGCGCAGCGGCGAGCTGATCGAGCTGACCGCGACCGAGTACCGGCTGCTGCGCTACCTGATGCTCAACCCGCGCCGCGTGCTCACGCGCGCCCAGATCCTCGACCAGGTGTGGGACTACGACTTCGGCGGCGACGCCCGCGTGCTCGAGACCTACATCTCGTACCTGCGCAAGAAGATCGACAAGCACGGCTCGCCGCTCATCCACACGGCGCGCGGCGTCGGCTACGCGCTGCGTGCCCCGAGGGCGTAGCGCGTGTCGCTGCGCACCCGGCTCGTCGCAGGCCTCCTGGCGCTCGCCGCGGTCGGGCTCGTCCTGCTCGCCGGGGTCACGTACGTCGAGCAGCGCCACTTCCTCTACGACCGCGTCGACCAGCAGGCCCGGGCGGCGACGTCGCGCATGGCGCCGGCCGCCGTGCCGCCCCGCGGGGCGGGGACCGGCTTCGGCGGCTACGGCAACGGCAGCGGCTTCCCGCCCGGCCGCGGCGGCGGCGGCCTCGGCGATGGTGACGACCACTCACCGGCCGGGCCCGCGGGCGGCACCTGGACCTTCCAGCAGACGGCGTCCGGCACCACCTCCGGCGAGGTCTGCCTGAGCACGTGCTACTCGACCACCGTCCCGAAGATCCCGAAGCTCGCGGCCGGGACGGTCACCACGATCAAGGCCTCCAACACGGGCACGCGCTACCGCGTGGCCACGAGCGCGCGCTCCGGCGACGGCGACGTGCGCGGCGCGGCCGTCCCGCTCACCGAGGCCGACGCGACCCTGCACCGCCTGCTGCGGATCGAGGGCCTCGTCATCGCCGGGATCCTGCTCGCGCTCGGCGCGCTGGCGTGGTGGCTCGTGCGGATCGGCCTGCGGCCGCTGGAGCGCATCGGCGTCACCGCGGGCTCGATCGCGGCGGGCGACCTGTCGCGGCGTGTCGACCCGGCGGAGCCGCGGACCGAGGTCGGCCGCCTCGGCCTCGCGCTCAACCGGATGCTCGAGCGGCTGGAGGAGGCGTTCGCCAAGCAGCGCGCCTCCGAGGATCGCCTGCGCACCTTCCTGGCCGACGCCTCGCACGAGCTGCGCACGCCGCTGGCCTCGATCCGCGGCTACGCGGAGCTCTTCCGCATCGGCGCGGCGCGCGACCCGGCCGACACCGAGAAGGCGATGAGCCGGATCGAGTCCGAGGCGGCGCGGATGG
>Ga0247768_1000034_pt1 | contig 96547 bp, 161 predicted proteins | sample UWRJL016104C6_FD_179944 | JGI IMG/M metagenome (GOLD analysis project Ga0247768, IMG submission 179944) | Plant litter microbial communities from Arlington Agricultural Research Station in Wisconsin, United States - UWRJ-L016-104C-6 | ecosystem: Environmental > Terrestrial > Plant litter >... | reverse complement strand
TTCCTATTAGCTCTTTTAAAGCTTCAAAGCCTACAACATTAAAAGCGATATCACCAAGAACATATACAGTATCTCGTTTTGTTACTTTAGCATTCCATTTGTTAATAATATTGTGCATGTTCTCAATCCAGTCCTCTCCACTACGAAGAGGGGCTAATGGGTCAAGTTGTCTACCAAACTTTACGATATTGGCGTGACCAAAATGAAGGTCACTAATAAAGAGTACTTCTGACATTTAATCCTCCCAAAGAATTTTAATAGTAAGCGCTATAAATAGCATATTAAGTAATGGGATACAAGACCAATAAGTCAAACCTCTTATTATCTTTATATCTTCATTGTCTAATACATTTTTCTCTTTAATCTCTTTTTTAATTAAATGAGCGAGTATGCCAAAGCAAATGACAACAGTTATTAAATAAATTACTAGTATTTGTATCATTTCCACTTAATCTCCTTAATTTTAGACTCATAGTGTATATCTTTTGGTTTACCGGTCACCCATAAATCTATAGGCTCAACACTTAAGTCTATAAAAGTATTACTTACGACTTCAGTGATTTTAGGGTTTGTAAGATTTCTATAAGAAAAATTCCCTTCTTTATCCCAACTATGCTTAATCTTAAAAATGTTTAAATATCCAGAAGAGGTGTGTTCATAAGAAGTCCCTATAGGCTCGTGGACCCATCTACCTTTTACAAAAACATAGTCGTAAGGGGAGATAGTCCACGTAACTTTTCCCTTACCTAAATAAACATATTTACTTTCGTCTTCAAATAATTTTACCGCATCTCCAGACTTCAGATCTGACAATTTAATTAATCCATTTGCTATCAAATCCATTTTACCAATAGTCTCTAGATAAGGTTCAGAGTTTACGGGTAATAAAATATGATTATTGCCCTCTCTAGCCCATACACACTCTTCCTGAATTAGCCCATTAATAACTGTAGTTAAATGAAGGAGTGTGGAGATATTGTCTGTGGGCACTTCGACAGTAAATCCTCTTGGGTCCTTCACTCGAAACAATTTATTGCTAGTTGACCAACGAGAAACACTACTTCCAATATAGACACCTTTAACTGGTGTATTGTCTATAATTTCACCCTCACCAACTTCCTCACCTTCGTATTCTCTGGTTTGATAATTGTACTTTTCATTTCTGGCCCAGCTTGTTCCTGTTTCCTTTCTCTTTCTAAATGCTTCATTGTTCTCCCAATAAGTCATGTAAGCAAGATTATCTTCTTTTTCGGCTCTGCTTGGGTTTACTATGTACCAAAGTTTATCATAGATCTTAATCAATTTATTCCCCTGTTAGTTATATTTCGCCTGCACGGGGAAGAATACAACCTACAGAAAAGTTAGGCGTCCCTGTGTTTACTTCGAAATAAGGCTGTCCTGCCTGTTTTCTACAAACAGCAATAAATTCACTTGCTGCCTGATCTCTTTGTTCTTTTGTAACTGTTGGTGGTAATGTCTCTTTATTATGGCCGATTAGAAAGGCTAGAGTTGTTCCTCCAATAATTGAGCTGATAATTAATATCCCAACGATAATTTTCACTGCTGTCATACGCTTTCTCTCTTAATTTTACATTGTTTACATTCAAGTCTATGTTTATTGCCTGTAAATATTACACCACAATGGCATTTGTTTTCATACCGACCATTTTCTTGGTTAAAATCCTCAGGAAAATCATAATGGTTTGGGTTAAATTCCCACATACTAGCCCAGAATTTAAAATCTTCTATTGTTTTCATAGGATATTAAGTTCTGTAGTTGTTACTATAACATCTTTATACAGTAAAGTAAGTTTTACTTTTGTACCATTCCAACCGTCATAAGAGCTAGAAGCCTCAATGGTAAGATTATTAAAAATTTCACTCTCTATAAGCTTTTCTAGTTGGACTTGCTCTTCAGTCGTCATTTTGTATTCTCCCCCTTAGTGATAGAAATTTATTATATCTTATTAAAAACTGTTCTTCGGTTATGTAACCACGCTTTAATAATAACATATTAGACTCTATCTCTTCCAAGTTTTGTTTGTCACTAAGAATATCTTTTATAGCTTTTAAAGTTCTATCAGATAACATTACAAGTTAAATCCTAGAATATCTTACCCACTGTCTCCTCAACAGACATACCAAGATCATAACAATCTTGGATGTCACCTTTGAACATGCTAATTTGATTGGCAGAGTAGCCTAACAGTAATGCCGATTCCGCCACATCTAAATAAAACTGTTGAAAGTTCATTATTGCACTTCTGTAGAAGGTTTACTATGGGCCTCAACAAATTTATCAACAATATATTCCCAAACATCTACATTAATTCGGGACCACATCATAATCTCAGCAGTCTGAGAAACTTCAGACATTTGATTAAAATGCACATCACCATCTTTCTTATAGAATTTATGGTTTATAGTAAAGTCACCAGTTCTATGATCCTTTTTCAACTCTAAAGTTGATTTATCAAAATTTACAGAACGTTTTGGTGCGCCTAAGCCTGTTGTCTTAAGGTCTTTACGGATTTCTTTAATTTTTTCGTCTCTATCGGTCATCTTTTTCTCCTAATTAAAATTCTTGATAACCTTCGCTTACATCAATAACAGTAAGTCCAAGGTCTTTCCACATTCTTACTACTTGAGGGCGATCATCAAATACAGCCACAACATCATAAGTTTTTGTAATTTCCCAAAACAATTCTTCTTTCACAATAGAGTCTTTACGCATATCCCCTTGTGGACGCATAGCTAAGAAATTATTGCCGCTATAAACAGTGGTGTTATCACAAAGCCAATCTGCTGTAATACAACGGCAAACACTATCCCTACCAGATAGAAACATTACATCATAATCTCCACTATAAGCATAAGCTTCAATCAGATTTATAATCTTTTTTCTTGGTAGATCTTGCCCTACCTTCATCCAATCAAATGGACCCCTATCATACATTTTAGCAATAGTACCATCAATATCACAAAGAAGTATTTCAGGTTTATCACCAGTAGGTGTATAACGTTTACGCCCCGTAATAGCCAACCACTTAGGCCATTGCTCTGTAATAACATCACGTCTAACAGGGTTAGGGCGCCGCTCGTTACGTTTCCATGCCTCTTCAAGACTTATCTCAAAATACTTAATTTCAAACTCGTACCCAGCGGCGTCCGCTCGTTGCTTCCACATAGCTTGTGTCTTTGGGTTGAGGTTAGTATCAGAGATAATAACATTTTCACCAAAATGAACGGAAGCCTTCCATAAATTTTCACAACTATCCGAAACAGCTTTTTCTCTGGCCTTAGTAAATTTATATAAACCCCAATCTTCTACTCCATCACAGAAGAGAATAAATCTTGCAGTATCCCTGTTTATATTTACCCAGTTAGAATTGATCTTGCAATATTCATTAGCCCACGAAGTTTTACCAGAGGCACTAATGCCACAAGTTAATATCATTTTTGGCATTCAACTTTCTCCTTATAATGTTTTTGTCCAATTATCAAAGCCCTATTGATTAAACGTATGGTGATATTTTCTTCTACAAGGTATACAGGGATTCCCCCGTATACATCAAAACCTATTTTAATAATATTAAACATGTCTTCGTTTTGTAGATTTGTACCATCGCCTACAGTAGATCGGCAAGGAACCGCTGCCTCTTCATTCCAGTGAACTTCTAGTTGTATGCAAGGTATGCTCATATCAACTCCTCAGAACCTGAGAGGCATCAAAACACCATTTATCTCCACTAGGCTTTACATAACAACTTCTGTATAATTGCATCCCAATCATTGCAGGGCCATGAGATTGCCAATATTCCTCAGTTCCTTTTACATTATCTCTAACTTTTACAACACAAGAGTTGGCATTACAAAGCCCAAGTTCCACAACTGTTGCATATTCAACTACATCAATATCTTTATTTTTAAGGCAACCTGAGAGGCTTAGTCCCAAAATAATCAAGATAAGTATATTTTTCATTATGATACCTCCTCAATATCTACTTCTTTCTCAGAAGCAATTCCTTCCATAACTTTAAAGACATAAGATTTAGACTTTAAAAATAATGGAGTTTGAGTCCAACGATCTACACGAACAATAACACCCTCGCTTGGGTGGCTTGGATCATGATAATCTTCTGTAAGCGTATCAGGACGCTCTGTTAATTCCTCAACCAAGGCGTTCAACTTCTCAACATCCCCGTCATAAACGAATGGCGGAACAAGATCATGTGCTGGGTCTAATCCACGATCAGCACACCAACGAACTAGTTGTTGTTGAGTTAGATCAATAGAATTACCATCTTCAGTTGTTAAGGTTACGCGATAAACATGGAACTTGTATGTGCCTTCTGGGCAACCATATTTATAAACAACTGTATCACCATATTTCTTACTAAATTCTTTGTTCTTTAAGTCTTTAGTAGAATGGGAAGGCATAACAGACTTACCATTAACATAGCCAACAATTTCAACATAAATAGTCATGCCCTTACTTAGATAAGGTTTCAATTGTTCCATAACTTCATAACGATAAGCTTCACTGCCATGAAAGCCTTCTTTCTCTGGGTCATTCAAAACTGTTCTACGCGTACCCACAACATATTCATATTCCTCTGTAGGGAATACAGGTATGATTTTATTAATCCATTGTTTCCACTTAGGAAGTTTTTTAATAGAGCTTAAATATCCGTAACGACCAGATGTGCCATGACGTTTAGATTGGATAGAGATAACATTACCAACCTCAAGTTTATGGGTGTTGTACTTATATTGTTCGCTTTCAACATGCTCTTTAAAGAATGGAATAAGTTTCTTTTTGGCTGGTTTATTCTTTTGTTCTTTAATGGCCTTAATGGCTTTCTCATTGAGATACTTATTACAAATCTTAACACCATTCAATTCTTCAAATTTATCACCAAGCTTAAGCTTAGAAAAGTCTCCAGCAAAACGCAAAGATGATAAGTCAGCAAAATATCCCTCTGACTTAACTTTAAGAAAAGGCTGAGCACGAACTCTACGACTATCCTCAAAGAAGCCTGACTCGCTGGTGTAATAATTTTTTGACGCATCCCTAAACAAATTGTTGTGATGGCAGTATTCTGTGGAGAGTTGAGTACCTGCACAGAAAAATACTCCAATATCACCAATTTTCGCATCTTTACTTACCACCACACTCTCACCAAGAACCTTGGCAATTTGGATTTTATCCGCCCCAACTATTGGTAGTGTATTATCGATCTTGGCAATAATTGCCGTGTAGTTACTCATATAATCCTCCTAATTTAATTTTACAACTTCAATTTTATTTCGCTTAAGAAAGTCTATTCCAGAGGACTCTCTATAAGCATGTCTGTAATAAACCTTTACTATGCCTGCTGTCTTGATCTTGATGGCACATGCCACACAAGGGCTGTGTGAGACAAACATCATGGCACCTTCTGCCGTTTCAGCTTTTTTCCATAATTTTTCTAAGGCTGCTATTTCTGCATGACGACATTCAGGTTTAGTTACTAGTGCATAGTGTTCTCCATCTGAATCGATGTAAGGGTATAAACTTTCATCAAAATTTATCCAACCACCACCATCGAAATATTTCCTTTCTTCGCAGACCTCTGTAGGCCAGTCTGGAGGCATTCCATTAACACCTTCAGCAATTACCCCAAGAGTCTCGTGAACAATTAGGGCTCCAACTTTTAACCTAACCGCCTCAGATGTTTGTCCAAAGCGTTCTGCCATATCCATGTAAGCATATTCATATTTAAATTTAATTTACTTTCTCCTTGTCTCAGATCCACTTACAGTTAACCCCTTACCACTTTTTATAACTTTTACTGTTCTAATTTTGTATCTACCTTTTCCATATTCTGCATCAACATAATCTTGAGCAACTTGGCGATCTCTAACATGTATAAATAAATACTCATTCATAGAGGTAAAGATAAACCATCGACTTGGTGAAACAAAATCTAAATCATTAAAATCATCAAAACTTACTACAGAAGTTTTTATACTCTTAGACATAAGACTACTCCCAATCTGGATCAGTACAACCTAACGTATTCCTCATTGTGTCTTTAATCATTTCAATTATATCTGCATCAGAAGCAGAATTATCTTCCTCTTCTAACAGTTCTACCTCAAACTTACTCATCCGATACCATCCCTAACTCTTTAGAGTATTTATAATATCTATTGGTTTTGTCTTTCTTCTGTTCAATCTTTTCTCTGTCTGGCTCATAACAGAAATCAAACTCATCATTCAAAAGGGAGATTATCCCAAGCAAATCGTCTATTTCTGCGTGGCATCTTTCACGATTGCTTAAATTATTTTTTCCATCATCATAAACTTCATTAAGACCAAATTGAGCTGTCTTCTGGGATATCTGCACAATTTCACTGGCCTCCTCTGATAGTTTGTTTAATAGATACTGTAGTCTATTCATCATCAAAACCCTCCAACATAATTCCTGTAAGATGGGGAAATACTATGCCATCATAATGCATTAGTGTAAGATGTCTTAATAATGTATCCATCAAACTGAAGTTAAAATTTTCCCCCAGAATTCCACAGATTCTAGTTTCGTTTATATCTGTGGTAATTCCCGCGTATGCTAAATCTCTTAATCTGCCTTCTAAAGCTAACTTATGGAGAAGACCTGTGATAACCACCAAGTCCTCTACTGGTTCGAGAGGATCTTTCGATATCTCTACACCTTCTCTAATCGGTCTGACATTATCCCCCTTGCCTTTATTTTTGTTTGCCATTAACTCTATCCTCTTCAAAAGCTATGATCCAATTCTTTACAGCTTCGGATCTTACTATATCTGATACTTCATTAAAGTCCACAGTACCCAAGGAAAGATTTTCATGTTTACTTGCTAAATTTATAAGATAGCGTAAGCCACTTGCATCTTTAAGTTCACTTTGAGAAATATCCCCTGCCAAAATCATTTTTGCATTCTGCCCTAAGCGAGTTACAAGTTTTTTGGCCTCATCTATAGACAAGTCTTCCGCCTCATCGCAAATAAAAACACAATTATTTGCTGAATACCCCTTAACTACTTCTAAGGGAAGGAAGACTATATCACCATTTTTAATAAGAAGGTCTAAATTATTTGCACCAAGGCGTTCTTTTAGAATATCTATTACAGGCATTAGCCATTGGGATAATTTTTCTATAGAAGAGCCAGTAAAAAATCCTAATGATTTACTATTAGATATATTAGGTCTTGTAAAAATTAGGCGATTAATTTTGCCTAGTCTAAGCCAATCACAAGCTATTGCAGTTGGCATCCAAGTCTTGCTAGTCCCTGCATATCCAGTTGCTAATACTGTAGGGATGGAGAAATCTTCTATCAACTCTTTATAAACCTTTTGTTTTGCATTCATAGGTTTAATAGGTTTAGCTTTTATTTCTTCTTCCCTTTCGTGCTGAAATTTTTCTTTCGTTACTTTCTCAACACCATTTTCGATCTTTGATTTTCTTGTATTTCTTTTGTTATTAGCATTCTTCATAAGAAGTCTCCTTAATACATCAATAGGATATTACTTTATTCCCAACTACCTTTTGTACTTAAATTTTTAGACTCCTTATATCGATTTTCTAACCAACCAATCAAGTGGAGGTATGCACCACCTCCAACAAACCCAGTAAAAACATTTCCTGAAGCATAAGCAAGTGAATATAAAAGGATTCCCAACAGAATTCCAATTAATACATTTAATGTTTTGTTGCCTAGGATTCGATCTATCATACTTCTGACTCCTTCTGTTTGTCTAAGATAACCTTAATTAAAGCAGCTTTGCCTCTACCTGTCAAGGACATCGTGGCACCAATTAATTTTAGGTCATGAATGTCGTATTGCTCAAGTTCTTCTTTAGTATAGGCTATTTTTTTAGGTCCAACATGAACAGTAGGAGTTTCAGCAATAGGGTTTCTCATAGCCAATTCTGCCTGATAGGGTCCGCCTACACGAACGGCTTTTCTTGGGGGTAGTACAGCACCTCTCTTACCTGCGGCAATTATGCCTCGAATAAACACGAGAGGATCAGGAGCCGTCACTACCACTCTGTTATATTCTACACCTTCAGTCCAACGGGGTTGTGCAGACTTAGTAACGTACTCTTCATACTTATCTTCGCTGATAAGCATTCTTACGGTAAAAGGTAAGGAGGAAATTCTTGGAAGAATTCTTGGTACTAATTCTCCACCCAAGAAAGCCGCATACATCACCTCTGAGACTAAGGTATTAAGATTGGTTCCGTGGATACGTATTTCTTTTTTAACTTTCTCTACAGGCTCTGTAGGAGCTTCTGAGACCACTTCTTCAGTTGATTCTGTTTCTTCAACTACTTCTTGTGTGATTATAGTATTTTCAACAGTTTCTTCTTTTGCTTTATTAGGTTTTTTAGCCATTAGTTTTCTCCTTTGTTTTTGGTTCGGGTGTGCAAATATACTCTAGTGTAGTACCATTTACAATTTCTTCAAAATTATCTTTGATATAATGTGTTTCTGGGGTCATACCTTTTTCCAGCATTCTTTTAGCTAAGTTGTCTCTAGCCTCTTTAACCTGCCCCATTACATTGTTAAATAATTCTTCTGCTCTAACTTTTGCATCCATAATGTTTTATCCTAAGTAAATTTTAAAATGCATTACCATTATATCACACTGAAGTCTTAAATTGATAGGGTTAAGACATATTTACCTATTTATTTGTGATATTGACTTTTGAGAGTCCAATACTGTATAATGGATAAAGAGATTAATATTTCTAGGTGTTCTAACGTAAAGACATTACACCTATTGTTCCTGAGAATCAGGTCCTACGGATTAGAGAGATATGTCAAGCTTAACGCATCACTCACCGGCTAATCCTAAAGTGTAAGAAGATGCAAGACACAATACTTGTTAGTGGCCATTATAAAATGGCTTAAGGGGGAGTAGCATGGACTCTGATTATAGAGGAAGCCCCTTGTGATGTAAAGATATAAATCACTTTACATTATCCCGTACTAGTTATAGTATGCTGCCTGTAGCGCAGAGAATCTTATGGCTCCAGCCTAATTGAATTCTGAGGATACTAACCTAATGGCTAATACTATTATGGTATGGCTATGGGTTAGTATTATCCAGAATTTATCCACCAGCCTAATTGAATTATACTTAGGAGTAATATATGGAACAGTATTTATGTAAGAATTGTAATAAGAGTAAGAATTTACACTTGGCCGTCACTTTTAATTGTCCTGTACCTTCAAGATTTCGTTCTTTTAAAGAGTATTCTGTTGACAAAATATATACACCCAACTACACTAAGCCTATTCCAGTGCAAAAATACACTATATAGGAGTTACTATGAATAAATTTCATGTTGGGGAAGAGATAATCCTTGAAAGTAAAGCCCATTCTCAATATAATGGGGAATATACTATAGTTGCAGTGGTTCCACCCGAATCTTTCTATAAAGATTTTGTAATTACAGAAAAGTCTTGGGGATACGATTTAGGTTTTGTTATTCCAGATGGTCAAACAAGAATAGTTACATTGTGGAAAGAGTCCGCTTTACGCAAGAAGTATAAACCTAGTAGTGAATCTTACTCAGAATTACTTAAGTCTTTAAAGAGAGGAATTATTAAGGTCTAGACTAATAGCTAATGTTTATGATTATTTAGATAATGTTATTGCGTACAGAGAAAAACTAGGGTAAACTGAGTCAGTTGATTACGAGTTTCAAGTAAAAGAGTGAGAATATTGTAAAATAAACAATATATTTACAAAAGATTAAGAAAACACTTGCTTTTAGTATATCCAAGTGTGTTATAATGAATATAGAGATTAAGAAAACTTTCAGCAACCAAACTTTCAGGCTTATGAAACCAAGAGTTTTCTGTTTCTCTACTAATTAAAGAATGTTTTCAGCAACAATTACTATTCCAAACTTTGGGTCACAGGTTCGAGTCCTGTCTTCCGTTAAATCGCGACTAACGTTTCGTTCGGATGTAGCTCAGTTGGTAGAGCAAAAGACAAGTAATAATACATTCTGTTAAGAAAGACTGCTTTCAGCAAACCCTACTATAATCAGACCTACAAGTCCGACTAAAAGTATGCAGTCTGTTTAAATTAAAGAATCAGTTCAGCAACAAAAAATTATAGCCGTACACGGCTGCCAGTACTGTGATCTCATCACAAACAAGTGATTCTGTCAATTATTAAGGAGTTTATTATGATGTCATTATTTGAAGCGGTTAATGCACAAGCAAAAACCGATAATGGAGCAAAGGCGCATTTTTCGAGCCTGTCCAAATGCTTAGATCTATTCTACTTGGCTGGTGCTAGCCGTGGGAAGAATATCGATAAAGAATTTTTAGACGCCTTGATTGAGAATCAAGATGTTGCATTGCGTATCTTACAGTGGTTACGTGATGTTAGGGGTGGAGCTGGGGAACGTCAACTGTTCCGTAATCTACTTAAATTTGCATATGCTAATGCAGGTAAAGCTGAGATAATTCAAGCGTTGAATACCCTGCTTACCAAAATCCCTGAAATTGGTCGTTTTGATGACCTTTTGTGGGTATCTGAGAATATTCCTCAGATGAGTGATTTTGCAAGTCACATTTATAAAACAGAATTACAAGAAGGCAATGGTTTGGCCTTTAAGTGGGTGCCTATTAAAGGCAATACAGCAAAGAAAGTTCGTAAGATGCTGGGCTTCAAGAAAGAGGCCGATTGGCGTAAGTACATTGTTGCAGGTCGTAAGACTGTTGAACAGAGTATGTGTGCAAAAGAATGGGATACTATAGAGTTTGACAAGGTCCCTTCTGTTGCTTCTGCACGCTATCAGAAAGCTTTTGGGCGTAATGCTACAGAACGTTATGGTAAATACTTAGAATCACTTAAGAAAGGTGAAACTACTATCCATGCTTCTGCCGTATACCCACATGACATTTATAAGTCTGTCTATCAAGGTAATGCTGAGATAGCAGAACAACAGTGGAATGCCCTTCCTAATTATATGGAAGGTAGTGAAGAACGTATTCTTCCACTGATTGATGTCTCTCAGAGTATGTATAAATCTGCTGGTGGCGATCGATATTTACAATGTGTTGATGTTGCAATATCTCTGGGTTGGTACATAGCCAGTCGTTCAGAGGGTATTTTTAAAGATGTGTTTATGACCTTTGAGTCTAGCCCAAGACTATTAAAAATAGATGCAGGATCTTTAAAACAAAGATTTGATTTAATCTCTAAAGCCCCTTGGGGTGGAAGTACTAATATTCAAGCTGCTTTTAAATTGATCCTAGATGCAGCAAAGGATGTTAATTTAGATCCTTCACAAATGCCCACCACTTTAGTTATTTTGAGTGATATGCAGTTTAATTGCAATTATGTCGAAGGAAAGTCTGTGACTGCTTTTAACATGATGAAGAAAGAATTTGAAGCTGCTGGCTATCAGATTCCTAAAATTGTGTTTTGGAATCTTAATGCGGCTAACACCAGTAAGCCTGTGACCAAACACGAAACAGGAACAGCAATGGTGAGTGGTTATAGTCCTTCTATCATGAAGAGTGTTTTAGGCAAAGCCTCTAATCCTGAAGAAGTTATGTTGGAAACAGTGATGATTGAGAGGTATGCATTATAATGTTTGATCTTTTTACAAAATCAATTAGTAATGCTCTTAGTATTGGAGACTCCCTGATTTCTGGGGAGGACATTACAAAAGAGCAACTAACTCAGTTGATTAATGATGGGTTGGAGTTATACACAATTTCTACCCTGACCGGTATTGGTGTAGATGTATTGAAAGGGATGTTAGATGAGTAAGCTAGGTTTTATTGTGTCCCTTGTTACATTCTTTGGTGTAATATATTTCATATATGATTACAGTGAAGAAACAAGCTGTCCAGACACAGCTATTTATGTAAAATGTAAGAATTATTTTGATTAGTATAATGCGTGATTAGTGTAGTTGGTAACATGCCGTCCTTCCAAGTCGGTGTCTGGGGTTCGAGTCCCCAATCCCGCACCAAACAAGCCTGTGTGGCAGAGTGGCCATGCGAGGGATTGCAAATCCTTTTACGTGGGTTCGATTCCTACCACAGGCTCCAGAAAGGGCCTCTAGCTCAACTGGTTAGAGCAGCGACCTCATAAGTCGAAGGTTTCAAGTTCAAGTCTTGGGTGGCCCACCAAGAATTACGCAAGTATCGTCTAATTTGGAGAGGACGGGAGCAATCTGGTTCCAGATAAAGGTTCGAACCCTTTTACTTGCCCCAATAATAAATCTAGCATAAGCTAGACTGAGTGTGTTATGAGATGTCGGTGCTGTGATTCGGCCCTATCGTGGTCTGATTTAAGAATGAAGAAAGATGATGGAACTCCTGAGGATTTTTGTCATGAATGTCGTGGGGTAGTTTATACAATAAATATCCCAGAAGAGAAAGAATATATTCTACAGTATGCTGTAGAAGGTGTAAAACAACCAACAAATTTTGATGATTGATTATATTTATCAAAAAATAACTTTACAATAGTTAAAATTGATAGTATAATTAGAATGTACAGCGAATATTATATGATATTCATTTCTATCTTTAGGCTAGAGGCAAGTCGCTCTGTTTGGAACGGAGAAGTCGTAGGTTCGAGTCCTACAGGATAGACCAAATTTATTGATCACGAGCAAGCATGGTGTGAGCATCTGACTGTTAATCAGAATGGAGCTTGGTTCGATTCCAAGGTGATCAGCCATATTTAAAAGTAACTTTGACCAGTTGTAAGGGTTACGACCAGCTCTTCGGAGTTACCAATCCATGAATGGTTATAAAGAGTCACAGGATTAATAGCGGGATAGAGAAGCGGTAACTCGTCAGTCTCATAAGCTGAAAATCACCAGTTCGAATCTGGTTCCCGCTACCAATTATAGTTATGGGGTAGCATGTGCCAAGGGGGCGAGGGAGGTTTGCACCTTTCCTGTGGTGAGTTCGATTCTCACCTATTCCACCAATTTAGGAAGATAGCGTGGGTGGCCACAAACGGTCTTGAAAACCGTAGCCAGTGTGATGAGCGCTGAGGGTTCGACTCCTTTATTTTCCGCCATAGTTAAATGCGTAGGCTGAGTACGAGTGAACTCACCTGACTGTAAATCAGCTTCGAGAGATGTGGTGGTGCAAATTCCGCCCCTGCGCACCAGTTTAAGCCGCTTTAGCTCAATTGGGAGAGCGTACCCCTGTCAAGGGTAAGGTAATGGGATCGAAACCCATAAGTGGCGCCAATTTAAATGCGAGAGTGATGGAATAGGCATACATACTAGTCTTAGAAACTAGGTTTTGTGGGTTCAAGTCCCACCTTTCGTACCAATATGGAAAATAAACCAGATGGGTTCTGGAGCCGCCTGCTAAGCGGTCTGTACGTGCTAGCGTATGAGAATCGTGCTCTCTGTTTTCCGCCATATGAATATTATACTCGGTTAGTTCAATGGTAGAACAAACGCTTGATAAGCGTTAAACGCTGGATCGTTACCAGCACTGAGTACCATACTTCTTTAGTTTATTGGGATAGAATATAGAGCTACGAACTCTGTGGGGTTGGTTCGAATCCAGCAAGAAGTACCAAATTTTTAGATCGTTAGTTTAGTGGTAGAATGCGTGGCTCCAAACCATGAGATGTGAGTTCGATTCTTACACGGTCTGCCAAATTAAAGGAATTGTGGATCACAGGTAGATCATCGGCCTTTTAAGCCGACTTATGTTGGTTCAAATCCAACCAGTTCCACCAAACAGTGGTGACGTTATCTTAAGCGGAAAAGATCCAGAATGTGACTCTGGAGTATGTGATTTCGATTATCACACGTCACACCAAGTTTAATCAGCCTGTTAGCTCAATTGGTAGAGCACTAGACTTTGAATCTAGGTGTTACTGGTTCGAATCCAGTACGGGTTGCCAATGCTCGATTAGTTAAGTGGTATAACAGTTGCCTTGTAAGCATCTGTCGTGTGTTCGATTCACACATTGAGCACCATATTATGGTAATATAGCTGAGATGGATTAGCGCAAGCCTGAAGAGCTTGATAGATTGGTTCGATACCAATTGTTACCACCATTTTTAAAATGCTCTATTCGTCTACGTTTGGTTAGGACTACAGGTTTTCAACCTGTCAAACGGGGTTCGACTCCCCGATAGAGTACCATCTTCCAAGGTAATGTATGGCACCAAAACTTACGCCAGAACAAAAAGCTAAACAAAAGAAAGCCCTTAAAGAATTTCATAGTAACCCCGATAAAGCCACTTCTGCTGGCGTGATAAAAACCCCCCGAGCCCTTGGTAATGTCAGACGTAAACTGTCTGATCTTACAGACCCTGCGGCTGAAATTGTTAAACAAGCTATCGAAGGTGGCCTTGTTCCAGAACGTGAAGTTTGGAAAGGTACAGAAGATCAGCGTCATGAAATTCTTACAAATGATTCTAGTGCATCTTTCGAGATATTGATACTTCCCGATATGAGAGAAGTTGAAGTATTGGTTCGTTATGTCCCCGTCCCTACTCGCAGAGTTGAGATTGCTAAATGGGTCATTACTCAAGAGGCTAATCTTCTTAAGGCAGAACAAGAAGCTAAGATACGCAAACTTGAATTGCTTAAAAAGACAGAAGAATCAAAAGAAAATGGTTTGATACCAAAAGAAGATCCACAACAAGTAGCCAAAGAGTTTGGTGGTCCTAAAGCAGTGGCTGATTATGTCACCGCCTATGATTCTGAATGGGATGACGAAAGCTTTGAATATGAGTCAGATCCTGAAGAATAAGCGATAAAGTAATAATCGCTAGGTGGAGAAGGACTGAAGTATGTCAGTCCAGTAAATGATCGCATGGCAAGAAGTGGCGACTTTACAATTTAGTAAGTGATAATAATGACTATAGAAGTTACGAAAAAATTTCCAAGACCAATTAGTAAAAGACAGTGGCTTTATACAACATCTAAATGTGACGTAACATTATTTGGAGGAGCTGCTGGATCAGGTAAATCTGAGATTGGTGTAATAGATTTCTTAAAGTATATCTGGATACAGAATTTTATTGGAGTTATTACAAGAAGAACCACACCTCAGTTAAAAGGTGCTGGTGGTATTCTTACCAAGTGCCACAGAACATTCTCTTCATTATATCGATATGGCGAAGATTATGTTTGGAAAGAAAAAGATGGTAAATTCGTTTTTTATAAAAGAGATGAAGAAGGTAAAAAATACCAAGTCTCAGAAATTTATTTAAAACACTTTGAATACGAAAAAGATCATGAAAACTGGCAAGGTACAGAAGCAAATTTGTTTCTTGTAGACGAAGCAACACAGTTCACTCAATTCATGATTCAGTACATTATGAGTAGGATGAGAAATCCCTCATGCCCATCGATAGAACCTCACTTAAAACTTACTTGTAACCCTTTAGCAGATCACTTCTTAAGAGAGTGGGTTGAGCCCTATCTTAATCCTGATGGAACCCCAGACAGAAGTAAAGACGGTTTGATTCGTTACTTTACTTACAATGAAGGTGATTTCTGTTGGGGAGATTCTGTAGAAGAAGTTATTTACAAATCTGCTTGTGAAGCAAAAGATGTTCTATCGTTTACGTTTATCAGTGCTAACGTTTTTGATAATAAAATTGTTCAAGAAGTTAACCCCAAATATGTTGCTTGGCTTAAGGGTTTAAGGGGCGTAGAAAAGCAACGTCTGTTGTATGGAAACTGGAAAGTAAGAGAAGAAGCAAGTTCCTACTTTGACAGAAAGACAATGACAGAGATAATAGATCCTCCTGCATATAATCAATTCACCCGAATTGTTAGAGCTTACGATTTCGCTGGCACCCTGCCCCATGAAATGAACCGCTCCCCTGACTATACAGCTTCTGTAAAAATTGGGAAATTAAAAACAGGCAATTATGTAATTCTTGAAGTAAACAGAACTCGTATTCCTTTTGGGATGTGGGAAGAATTTATTTTAGAGAATGCAATGCGAGATGGAAATAAAGTAGACATCATCCTCCCCCAAGATCCTAACCCAATGGCTAAAGCAGAAACGGTTAGGCTTGCTAGAAGATTAAATGAAAATGGTTTTGCCACCACTATTCAACGTTCTGGTGAAGGCAAGCTTCAAAGCTTTAGACCTTTTGCTGCATCTGCTCAAATTGGTGTTATTGAAATCGTCAAGAATTGTGGTACAGATTTCTGGAATAAGTCCTATGGCACTAATGAATTTTTCTACAACGAGTTAGAAGCTTTCACAGGTGAGAGAAAGGGCGGAGAGTCTGGACACGATGATCTCGTAGACTGTTGTTCTCTTGGTTACTCTATTTTAGCTTCCAAATTCTCTATGCCAAGTGGATTCTTATCAGGAATAAAATCAGTTGATTTAACTAATAACAACCCACTTTTAAATATACGTTAACAAAGGAGCTATCTCTAAGATGGCAGTTATAGAAGATTTAGCTCCATTGAGCGCTGGTGAAGATATCCCTGCATTGAGGATGACAGAATCAGGCTACAATGGATTGATGGTTCTTGGTGGCCAGATATTCGAAGAATGCAATTATGAGTTAAGATGGCCTTGGTGCGTTAAAACTTATAAGAAAATGTTGAAGGATGGAACGATAGCGCCTGCTGTTGATTACGTCCAAACAATGATAGCAAGAGTTGGCTGGGACGTAGTTGCTCCAGAAGGATATGAAGAACAACTAAAATCTGAAGTTGCTTTTATTAAGTCTGTTAAAGACGATATGCAACATAGTTGGTTGTCTTTTATTAAGCAAGCAACATCTTTTGTCCCTTACGGCTTTGCCCCATTTGAAATAGTTCGTCGTTACAGACTACCAGAAAAAGGTAGTAGACACAATGATGGATTAGTTGGAATCAAAAAATTAGTTTTAAGATCTCAAGATACCATTGCCGGTTGGAAGTGGACGAATAAGGGAAGAGATTTATCTCATATTACTCAAAGAGTAAACATCCCTCAGAATAGAGATGACTACAGTCAAGGAACTTCCCCATCGCAAGATAATGGAAAGTCTTATGTAGATATCCCTGTAGAAAGAATGTTGCTTTTTCGTAACAACCCAATTAAAGACTCTCCTATAGGAACTTCCCCATTAAATTCAATTTGGGAATCTTGGAAATATAAAAAAGCTTTAGAAGAAAGTGAAGCCCAAGGTATCGCATCTGATTTACACGGTTTTAAAGTATTAGGTATCCCACCTCAATATATGAAACCTGATGCTACAGATGAGGATAAAGAAGTTTATGAATATTACAAAAAGATGATGCGTAATATTCACATTGGTAAAGAATCAGGAATGATTTTGCCAAGAGTGCTTGATGATAATGGTGAATCTTACTTTAATTTTGAAGTAGTTTCTGTAACAGGTAAAAAAGCTTTTGATATAAATCAAGTTATTGCCCGTTACCAGAAAGAAATTTTAACTGCATTGTATGCAGATTTCTTAGTTTTAGGTCAAGAAGGTGGAGGAAGCTTTGCCTTGTCTGAATCTAAAATGTCGATCGTTAAGATGGTTATAGAATCTAAGCTTGAAGAAATTCGAGACGTTCTAAATCATTACTTAATCCCCCGCTTATTTAAATGGAATGGATGGTCTACTGAAGTTTATCCTACATTTGAATATAAGGAAGTTTCTGAAATAAGTGTAGCAGAATTTGCTAAAGCATTACAACAAGCTGCTGCAACAGGAAATATATTAAAAACTCCTGAAAACATTAATGCTATTCAGAAAAAACTTGGACTACCTGCCAGAGTGGATAAAACAATGAGTCAGAATGAATTATTCGACTTGTTATCTCCAGAGACCTCTAGAAGTGGAGATGGTATGGGGGCAGGCCTAGGAAATGGTACAGGCAAATCTACAGGAAAGTCTGGAGATAGTAGCGCAAGTAATGCTAACAATAAATAGAGATAAATTATGAGTCATGAGCTATTAAGACTTACTACAAAACTATGTAATACCCCTCTCATGGTTTCAGAGCCTTATCTTGAAAAGGTTATGCAAATCGTACAGGAAAGAAATTTAGGTACTACTGAGCTTGCAGTTTCAGAAACAATTAAACCAAAACAAAGAAGCCTTAATTACATACCAGACCAAAAGCTTGGGATTGTAGATATACATGGTGGTATTACAGATATCCCATATTACGGCATGTGCGGTGAAGAAGGCGTAAGCCACCAACTTATTCGCGAAGAAGTAAAACAACTTATTGATATGGGTGCTAAAACCATTGTCTTTGATCAAGACAGTTGTGGTGGTAGTGCTCATATGGCTTTCGAGTCAGCAAACTATATAAGAGATCTTGCTGATGAGAATGACGTTAAATTAATTGGTTACATTTCTGCTTGTTCTTACTCTGCTTCTTATTGTTACACAGCAGTAATGCATGAAGTGATTTCAAATCCTTCAGCAGAAGCAGGAAGTATAGGTGTACGTGTTCAGTTGAGAAACATGAACGGGTACATGAAAAAATTAGGAATTGAAGACATCTATGTTACGGCAGGTGATGGCAAAGTTCCTTTTGACTCTGAGGGAAAATTCACTCAAGAGTTTTTAGATGACATACAGGCATCCGTGCTTGAGATGTACGATCAATTTACAGATCATGTCGCTATGTGGCGTGGTGTTGATAAGAAAGATGTTGTTGCACTTGGTGCAAGAACTTTCTCTTCTCAGAAGGCACAAGCTAATGGTCTAGTAGATAAAATAATGACCCTAGAAGAATTTAAATCTTACTTGGAAGAAATAACCCTTGGAGACGAAATGGATAATCCAATTTCAAATCTTTTCAAAACCAAAACAAAGGACAAAGAAATGTCTAAGCTAAATATGGAAGAGCTAGAAGCTTCCTTATCTGCATTACAAACAGAATTCACTCAATTCAAATTGAATTCTGAAACAGTTCTTGCAGGAAAAAATGAAGAGTTGGCTAATGCCTTAGCACAACTTAAAGCAATTAGTGATGAGAAAGCTGCACTTAAAACCGCAGGTCGTAAAGCTGAATTGGTTGCTGCTGTTGGTACTGCTCAAGCAGAAACTCTTTCTGTGTCATTGGCAAATCTAAGTGATGCAGATTTTCAATCTACTGTAAATATTCTTAAGCTTTCTAGAAGTGAAGCAGAAGAAAAATTTGAAGAAGTAGGTGAAGAAGGACAAGAAAATTTGTCCGATGAAGAAATGGATACTGCTTCTTTAGATACAGTTAGTAAAAACCGTGTTGCAGTTGACGCTGCTACAGAAAAATTCTTAGAACAAAGATACAATAACAAAGGTAAAAAATAATAATGGCTAGTGTAAATATTACTCAAGTATATGCATCTGATCTTATTCTTTGGGAGCCCCTAGCTCGCAATGGACGTGAAATGATCACTGTAAACTACGCAGGTGGAACCCTTAGTTTTGGGCACATTCTTTTTCGTGTAAAAAGTATTGACCCTACTGCTGCTTGGGCACCTTTAGTTAATGGATCAGATGTTCTGATTACTAACGAATACGCTGTTTTCCTTGGCGATCGTTATGATTTTAAAGACTCCCTAGTAGTTGCTGCTACCACTGCAACACCAGTTTTGGCAATTCGCCGTCAAGCACGTTTGAAAGAGACTCTTCCTAAAACTATCCATGTTGGTGGTTCTCTCAACCAAACACAGTTTAACCTTCTGAAAGAAGCTTTGAAAACTCAAGGCATTATTCTAGAAGATGTACTAACTGCCATCGTTTAATAAATTAGAAAGAGAGAAATAAATAAGATGACAATTAAAATTGTTCGTAGTCCTAGCAATAACAACAAGGTAGTTGATAAAACGTCTCTGTTGCTTCGCATTCCAAACCAATGGGGTTTGTTTGCACAACTTGGTATTTTTGAGCACGAGTATCTTACACAAAAAACTGTAATGATTCCACGTATCAGCATGACCAACTACATCATCGGGGATAAAAACTGGGGTGAACGTGCTTCTACCATCAACAAAGGCACAAAATCTTATGTGACTGTTGGTGTTCCTCACTTCCCATTAGATGAATCTATTCTTGCAAAAGATTTGGATGGAAATATTGTTTGGGAAGAAATTATGGGTGCAGAGACTCTTGAAACTCTTGCCTCTTCTCAAGCTCGTAAACTTGAAGCAATTCGTAAGGCTCACGCACTTACTTTGGAAAACGCACGTATTCAGTTGATCAACAACGGAACTGTGTATGCTCCAAATGGTACATTGACTCAGTCTTATGGTTCTACCATTGACTGGTATCAAGAGTTTGGTGTTACTCGCACATCTTTGACTATGCGTCTGAATGATGAAACTGTTAACCCACAAGATGACATTGAACCAATTATTGCAGCTATCCAAGATAACATCAAAACTGGTGATGTTCCTGGCCAATTGATTGCAATTTGTGCTTCTGGTTTCTTCGATAAACTTCGTAGCCACCCATACGTAACTGATGCTGTGAAGTATCAAAACCTTTCTCAATCTGAGAAAATTCTGATGGGTCGTTTGACTGCAAACGAATATGGATTAGATGCTCGTTATCGTATCCTATACTTCGGTGATATCGTTTGGGTTTCTTACCGTGGTACTGGTATGACTCAACAAATCGATGCTAACGAAGCTCGTGTATTCCCACTGGATATTACAGATAACTTCAAAACTTATTTTGCTCCAGCAGAAACTTTCACTTCTATCAACAAAACTGCTCAAGAAGCTTATTTTGCTCAGAAGATGGATGACTGGGATAGTGAATTGCAAATTCGTTCTGAATCGAACTTCATCAACGTTGTTCGTCACCCAGAAGTTTTGGTTCGCGTATCTATCGCTCCTTAATAGATATCTTATAGTAAGAGGGTTAATTCCCTCTTATTATTTTTAAGATATTTTAGTTTGAAATGTTTTAAAAATAATAAGAGATAATCAACAACGAGTAACTATAATGGCACAGACCACACAAGATAAACGTGGAGGTATATGGACTTTAAATGGTGGTATATGGAGGGCTGATGTCCCTACCTACACTCATGGTAGTGCATATATGTTTTATGATCCTTTAATAGGAACAAATTCTGTAGGTGAAAAGGCTTTCGCTGGAGGTGCTGGGGGATTGATAGAAACCCTCTCAGTGGGGGCTTCTCCTGCTAACACCAGTAACGGAACTAATGGGAGTAGTGGTTGGTTTTTTACTTTCGCTGCTACAGCACCTACAGTATACAATGATGCAACTCGCGGTAAAGTTTTATTTAATAACTATGGATCAGGAATGACTGATCTTGATGCTACTAAAGGTTATGGATTTGCTTCTGGTGTACCTGAAGACACAGACTTATATTATAGTCGTTGGGTTAGGGGTGTACTAAAAACAACAGGGGGGGCAGATTTTCCCCCAAGTTCTGCTGTCCAATGGAAGTTTCATAGACCCAACTTCACTAATGGGGTTAGTGATGATTCTGATACAAATACTGGACAAGAAATTTTTAGTGCAATTTCTTACAATAGTAATGGTAGGCAAGTAAGAATAGAAAATAACGCAGGTCTATTCACAGGCACTGCAACCTCTGGAACTGTAAACTCTTTCACTGACTCCACAGCTAACTGGGGAGTCAATATGCATAAAAATAAAAGACTCCAATTAACTCACGGTGTAACAAATTCTTTTGGTGTAGTGGCAAGTAATACAGCGACTACAATTACTTTAGTAGGAACCGTTCCTGCTGTTGTGGCTGGGGATACATATTCTATAGGTGTTCAACAAGATTTCTATGGAAGTTCTGGTTTAGTGCCAGCCCCAAACAGTGGTTGGTTCCATGTTGAGCAGTTTATTCATACATCTCATCAAGGTTTGGCAGACGGTAGTTATACCATTCGCTATCGTCAAGGTGGTGTAGTAGTAGATGATGTAAGAACTAATATACCTATTTATGGTGGTACTAAACGTTTCTTCTGGATGCAAGCACAAGATTACTTTGGTGGTTATGGCTCCCCTATGACATTAAAGGAGGCCTATAGTGACGATATTTTTACTCAGTATGGAAGTACTAAGAGAGTTGTAATTACAGATAATACTAATATTGATTTAGCTACAGTGTACGAGATACAAAACTGGACCACTTGGAGTGGTGGAGTTGTTAGCGGAACAATTAATAAAGGTGCCATCACCTCTGGAAATTATTATGTTTGTGTTGTAACAGGCCCAAATACAGTTCTTTGGAGTTCTCCAATAACATTAACATAGGATTGATTTATGGCTATTGTAATACCAAGTACCCCCGTCTTGGGGGTAGATTACACGATAACAACAGTAACGACCTCCTCTTCAAACACAAGTATAGTTGGAACATTACCTTCTGGTAGATCTAACAACAATTTACTTATCTACATATTAAGTTCTCAACGAAATGTTGCCTCTGCATTAAGTGCTGTCCCTTCTGGTGCAGTTCTCTTCTCTAAAAGAGACACAGGGGCCACCCTATATCCTTATGAATGGATTTATTACAGACTTGTTGATGGGACAGAAGAGACCAGCCCAACATTTACTTGGGCAACAGGTGATGGTGGTGATGATATTCTTGAAGTTTGGAAACTTACAGGAACTATTGATCAAACTACACCATTAGGTGCAGTAAGCGCATTTGCAAATAACAGTTCTGTTTCTCCAGCTTCCGCAGCTATTACTACAACTGGACCAAACTCAGTTGTTTGGTATCGTGCCCTTGCAACAAACGGAAATAGAATAACAGCAGTTAACTCTAATTATCCAAGTGGATCAACAGGTTTAATTGCAGATAAGACAAGAGCTTTGTCAGTTGGTTTAGTTTATGGTAACGCATTTGTTAACGTTCCAACAAGTGGTACAAGCATAGGTTCTGAGGCTTGGACAAACTTTTTAAACAACGCAGCCACTGCATGGACTGCTGTAGCATTTGAAATCAAATCTTCTTCAGCAGGTATTGTAAGTGTTAATGGTGGTGCTGGTGTTGCCGCTGGTAGTACAGGAAATACTTTAGTAACAACTTCAGGATTTACTCCAACTTCAATTACAATTGGTGGAATTGCTGCAACAAATATTGCAGGAACTTCTCCAAACTTTACTTTTGATTTCCCTCTATACACTGATGAAAATGTTTGGCCATTATTTGGTAACCAAACATTAATAGCAAGCAATGGTGGTACTTCAGCTAACTTTACAGTAGCTACTCGACCACAAGCTGGATATAACTTCGTTACGTTGTCTGGAAGTATAATCACAAGTGTTAATGGTGTTGTTTATAATTTCTCTCCAGCAGCTCTAGTAACCGATCAAATAGTTTTCGATTCTACTGTGACAAGTGTTTTGTCTGATGCAAGTGCTTCTACTTCTTACACAGGCACACAAACCCTTTGGCATTTAAAAGCGTCAACTGGAATTATTAGAAGTTACGCATTAATTACTGGTACAGGAATAACACCTCCAGTGGTTGTGCCAACAAAAGTGACAATGAAATCTGGTTACTACCAAGCACAGATACAAATGTCCAAGGGAAGAAATATCCTTCCTTATTTACCAGATAGCACAGCTACAACTGTTAATGAATTCAAAACAGATTTGAATGCTTTGCTTGTTTTAATGAGAAACGCAGGATGGTTTTAAATGACTATTAAAGTATCAGCTCAAAACGGAAGACTTCAATTTCTAAAAAGATTGAAGGCAGTAACTCCAAGTCAAATGCCAACACAAGCAGATAGCACAGCTACAACTGTGGCTGGCCTTAAAACAGATTTCAATGCACTCCTTGCTAAATTAAGAGCAAGTGGTGCAATGGCTTCTAGTTAAAATTATAAATATTAAAAGGTTAAAATAATGGCTCTAATAAAAATTCAAAATGGTTGGCAGTGGAATGTTAAAACCCTTTCTAATCGTATAGCCCAAGCAGTTGGTGCTGTTGCGGGTACTGGGGTTACAGTTCAAGAACAATCAGGTTTGTATCGTACAACAATTACATTGACTAACGCGTCAGTGGCAACAGTAGACGCTACAACCAATGGTGCATCTGGTAGTTTGAAAGTGTATGACTTTCCAGAAGGAAATCTAGTTTTCTTTGGTGCTACCACTAACTTAACAATTGCTCGTGTAGGAACTAACATTACTACCACCGCTGCTGTTGTTGCTGGTGTAGGTACTGCGGCTGCTGGTGCAGATGCAACATTGACAAGCACTGAGCAAGATTTGGTTCCATCTACTACTGCAACCTTAACTGCTGGTGCTGGAACATTCAAAGGTAAATCTGTAACTGCTGGTATCGCTGTTCTTGATGGTACTACAACTGCTAAAGATGCTTACCTAAACTTTGCAATACCAGACGCAGGAAGTGCAGGAAACGACGCTCTTTTGGTCAATGGTACTATCACTATTCTCTGGGCTAATGCTGGAGATAATTAATACAGTATTCTGTATGAGGATATTATATGGCTCTTACAGATATAGACGCTGTTAGATTATTAATAGGGGATACTCAATCATCCCCTTTCTACCCACTTCTCTCAGATGATCAGATAGAATATTTTTTAGAAATGTTTAATGGCAGTGTGAGACAAGCAGCTAGACAAGCTGCTGTTTCCGCCTCTATGGCTATTTCTTGGGTTCCTACCAGAGAAAAGACTGGGGATATTGAAGTCTGGAATGATTATGCAAAACAATATCAACTAGCACTTTCTTATTTGATTAATGAGAATCCAAATACTTATTTGTCTAGTGGCATTATGCCTTACGCAGCAGGAATAAGTTGGGAAGATATAATTAGTAATAGAAGTGACCCAGACGTAGTTGTTTCTCCCCTAACACAAATAAATTCCTATTGTTGGACTCAAGATGGTCTTCAAGAAAGTAGTCCGCCAGTAATAACTATAGTCGAGTAAGTCATGAGTCTCAAAATTACGAAAGATGATGCTGTATGGCAAAATCTTAAGAAAACAATGCTTGAGCTAAATAAAAAAGAAGTTCAAGTGGGTTTTATAAATAATGAAACTTATGACGATGACATCAATGTTGCTCAAGTTGCTCAATGGAACAATGAAGGCTCTATAAGTAATCCACGAAGACCTTTTTTTACTTCTGTAATAAATGAAATACAAAGGGGTGTTATGGATGATACGTTTGGTGAAGAGGCTGTAAAAGTTGGTCTAGAAAGGACGAATACAAACTATGCTTTAGATCGCATTGGGAAGGCCATACAGGAAGAAGTTATACAGTCGATCGAAGATACCTATGATCCCCCTAACTCGCCCAAAACGATAAGTATAAAAGGCAGCAGCCATCCACTTATAGATACAGGATTAATGATTAGTTCTGTTAAATATAAAGTCACTCGAAGAGGGAAAGATGAATGACATATCCTACTTTTTCAAGAACAGGCTGGGTTAATTTATCTATAAGCAGATACGCATTAGGTGATTACAGTACAGGGGACTATGTAAAAGCTACCCCAACTATTGTAACTGTTAGAGCTAATGTCCAACCTCTTAAAGATAGAGAGATTGTTCAAATGCCAGAAGCCGACAGAACTAAAAAATGGCTTAAAGTTTATTCCGCATCTTTAATAAGATCTAACAAAGAAGGGGAATATGATGCTGACAGATTTATTTGGGATGGGGATACTTATCAAGTAGAAAAGGTTCAAGATTATTCAATGGGTGTTTTAAATCATTGGAGAGCCACAGCTTGTAAGATATCACCTAACCCATAAAGGAGGCCATTATTAGCTTATATAACGAAGTAAGGGCAGCAGTCAGAGAGGGAATTTTAGTAGGACTTTTTGAACATACAAATACTCCAGTACTTTTCTCCCACAGTAATACCAATGAGCCTACACAAACCTATGTTGTTGTCTATATAGACACGACAGATCAAATAGCTGGAGCAAATGTTTCTGCATTAACTAACTTAAATTCAGAACTGACTATAACAGCCAGCTATGAAGTTAAAACCCAACTGAGTTTTGTCGGTAAAGATTCTGGAGAAATATCTTATGATTTCTTACAGAATATTAAAAATAATCCAATAGTAAGAGAAAACCTTCAGAGAAAAAATTTAAATATCTCTGATGCTTCAAGTGTTCGCCGTGCCCCTCAGAAGAGAGAAGGTAACTGGGTAGAATACCACAACATGAATGTAACCTTTACATATTCTGCTATATCAAAACAAGTCGTGGATACCGTAGAAAGTGTAGATGTTGTAGCAACAGTAGTTGTAGGAAATAGTGAAACTTCCGAATCTTACTCTGTACCACCCACCCCATAAAAATTATAGGATAAAAAGCCAATGGCTGAAATAGATCAAATAATTGAGATTACGATTACTAGAGAGACAACAGCCCCTTCAACGGCATCTTTCAATATTCCGGTATTCATCTCTACTTTTACAAATTTTTCTGAACGTGCTCGCGTTTACACAGACTTTGATGGACTCAAGACAGATTTCCCAAGTGGAAATGTTTATACTTGGGGTAGTAAAGTTTTTGGACAAGAGGGTGTTCGTCCTCCTTCAGTTGTTATCGGTCGTAGACAAGTAGATTCTGTTAATGGATCTATTGGTACAGTAGCTAACTCAACTGTTTATAGTTTAAAAATTAATAACACTTTATTTAGTATTACTTCAAGTGGAAGTGCTACAGCAATTAATATAGTGTCTGCACTAAAAGCTGCATATGATGCAGGTCCAATAAGTGGTATCACTTTCACAAACAATGGCGATGGTACATTTGTTATTGGTGTGACTGCTTCTGGTACTGGTTGGTCAATTATCCCTTCTGATAATGTAAACTTGGTTAATGTAACTCCTACAGAGACATGGCCACAAGCTTTGGCTGCTGTTCAAGTTGTTGCTAATAACTGGTATGCATTGAATGCTGATACACATGCTAAGACAGATATTTTGGCAATTGCTGAAGCTATTCAGCCACAACATAAGATTTATATAACTTCTACTTCTGATAATGATGTTCCAAGTTCTGCTAGTACTGATGTTGCTACAGCTTTAAGTGAGGGTGGATACACTCGTACTTGCTTGGTGTATTCAACACAAGCATCTAGTTATCCAGAAGCAGTTTGGTTAGGCTCTCAATTGCCTCGCACTGTAGGATCAAACGATTGGGATTTCAAACAAGGTGCAGGATTAACTCCTGACAATTTGACCGATACTCAACGTGTAAATCTTCGTGCTAAAAATGCCAACATGTTTACTACTGTTGCTGGCATTAATATTTTCCAAGATGGAAATATGGCTGATGGTAAACCTATTGATGAGATCATTATCACAGACTGGACTTACTCTCGCTTACAAGAAGCAATTTACTTTGTTCTAATTAATAGCTTGAAGATTCCTTTCACAAGAGCAGGATTTACAATAATCGAAAATAGAATTCGTTCTGTTTTAGCTCAAGGTGTTGCTAATGGAGCTTATGCTTCTTACACAGTAACTTCTCCAGACCCATTGTTAATCTCTCCAACACAACGTGCTAATCGTATTGCAGGTGATTTCAAATTCACTGCTGTACTTGCTGGTAGTGTTCGTAAAGTTGTTATCAAAGGGACGTTAACCGTTTAATAGGAACCAGAGATGGCAGATTTAAATTTAGGAACATATAGTTCAGAAGACGTTACAATAGTTATCACTGTCCCTAATTACCCACCTCAGATTGTTACAGGATATTCTGATGGTACTTTTGTAAAAATTACAAGAGCCATCGAATCTTCTAAACTGTATCAGGGTGCGGATAAAAGTGGTGGAAGAGTATTCCACTCTAACAATGCAGGAATGGTAGAGCTTACTCTAAGTCAGATAAGTTCTACAAATGACTTCTTAAGTCAGATCTATGCAAATGACTCTGCAAGTAGAGATAGTACTTGGCTTTTCGATATGCTGATTAAGGATAACACAGGGAGAAGTTATTACGAAGCTACTCAATGCTTTATTGCTCAAATACCAGAATCAGATTTTGGTGTTGATATTAGCAATAGAACATGGAATGTGCATTCAATTAACTTGACTCAACACATTGGTGGTAACGCTAAGATTGATCCAGCTACAGTTCAAGCTATCACTGCAATTGGTGGTGACATTGATCCTAAGTGGATTAGTAATTAATAAAGGAGCTTCGGCTCCTTCTTCTTTTGGGGATTAGATAATGGATCTTTGGACATACAGCCCTGAAGATGTACAAGTGCTTTTAGGTGGAGTTCAAGATATTGTAGGGTTTGTCGATGGTACATTTGTTAATGTATCTAAAGATGTAGTTCCTTTTACAATGATGAGAACCACAGATGGGATGGTCGCTAGAAAATATGTTAACGATCAAACTTACAGTATTACAATTTCAATAATGAGTATGTCTCCTTCAAATGACATATTAACAAGATTGTGGCAAATAGATGAAGCCACAAGAATGGGAAAATTCCCATTACTTATTAAAGATTCAAAAGGTACTGGAATATTTTTCTCCTCTACAACATGGGTTGAGAAACTGCCAGACCTTTCATATTCAAGTTCCCCAGAAATCAGACAATGGTTACTCAGAAGCTCTCAAGGGCTCATTAACATTGGTGGGAACGACGAAGAGTCTGTCTCAGAGAGAATACTAACTCTTGCAGCTAGTGGAATACCTTTGATTCAGCAAACACTTCAAAATCTGACAGGTGGTTTATAATGAGTTTTGAAGTTTTTACATACAGCCCAACAGATGTTTATTTAACACTTGGAGATTATCCAGTGGCGGGTTGGTTAGACATTACAATAGAAAGATCAGGACCAAGTTTTATTCAGAGACGTGGTATTAGAGGCAAGAATGGGAGAACTTTAAATCCTGACACTTCAGCGCTAATTACTTTAACACTATCTCAATTTAGTCCTAGTAACAATATATTAAACGAAATACACACACTAGACCTCCAGTACGGTACAGGCAGAATTGAATTGCAATTAGCTGACAAGTCTGGAGATTCAATTTTCAAATCAATTGAAGCATACATCTTAGATTATCCAGTAACTAGATACTCTGACGCATTCGAACCCAGAGTTTGGAAGATATTCTGTCAACAGACAGATTGGAAACTCGGTGGTAACGTCCGTCCACAATCAGATGCAATGCAACAAGTACTTCAAGCATTAGGTATAAATTAACAAAATGGCAATATTAAGAGCTTACGCACAAAAAGAATTAGTTTTAAAAGAAAAAACTTATGTTATTACTAAATATCCCGCCACTAGAGGTGTTAAATATCTTAACTTACTTCGTAAAGTATTTGGCCCTGCTTTCATAAAAGCAACTCAATCAGATGGTGGTCTTACTTTCATTCAATTGTTTGAAGCTATTTCAGAAAATCTGGATGCTTTGGATGAAGAAGTTATTAGAGAAATGGTATGTACTGCAACGGATATTCAACCAACTGCTTTTGATTTTGAATTCAGTGGTAATTATTTCACCCTATTCGAATTAGTTAAACAAATTCTAATATTCAATTATCAAGATGTTTTTATCGAACTCGGTTTAGGAGACATGCTGGAGTAAGCAAGCCTTCAGCAGCAGGTAGACCGAGTAAAGAAAGACAAGATCTAGATAATAATTTTAGCCAAGACTGGGATATTGTTAGAGTCTACTCTTCAACAGAGCCAAGACTGGCTACAAAATATGAGCTAGATACAATATACACTATTGATGATCTTTATGATTTTCTAGAGACGCTAGATGCAATTGAATGTCTTACAGAGGAATCTGTCAAGGCTAAAGAACAAGCAAGAAATAACTCCATGCAACAACAAAAATTGCAGAATCCTAGAATAAGGAGATAATCAATAATGCAAATTGCAAAGTATTTTGCTAAGTTCGGTATTGATATCGATCCAAATGTTTTAAAGAACATCCAGACCACCTTCAATAAAATGGAGAAGATGGCTGAGCAAATGGATAAAAAGCTTCAAAAGCTCGAATCCAATAAAAACAAATTAGTATTAGCCAATCTCAAATTAAAAGAACAAGCTATTCAGAAGTCTCTTGATAAAGAGTACGACATGAAGAAGCGAGCTGCTGATCGAGATAATAAATTAGCAGAGAGACAAGCTAAGGCTGCAAGAGATAGGGAATATAAATTACAAAACTTTGGTAGAGAATTTAATCCTTACAAAGCAGAATCTGCGGCTTATGCCCATCAACGTAAGATGGAGCAGTATGCCAATGATCAAAAACGTTATGCAGCATTAGAGGCAAGTAGTCGTGGGAGATGGTCTCCTCAATTACTGGCAAGACAAGGTGTTCAACAGTGGACTCCTCCAGCTAAGCCTTCTTTAGCTGAGAGAATGTTTACTAATGGTAAGAATGCTTGGGGCACAGCTAAATTTGGTGCTGGGGCAGTTGCAGGTACAGCAGGAATGCTTGCTAGATTTGGTCCAGCAGCTCTTGGTGCAGCAGGTGGGTTCTTAGCCCTTAAAGGGGTATCTGATAGATCTCAAAGAGTGCAGGCTGCTGACTTAGGATTAGAATCAGTTTTAGCTGCTTATGGTCTAGAAAATAAACACGATCAAATATTTAATCGTTACAAAAAATTCTCAAGTAGTATTGGGGTAGATTGGTTAGGTGGTGCAGACCAGTTTAACAGCTTCTTATCTTCAGCAATGGGGATGGGAGTTTCTACTAACAAAGCAATTGATCAATACGAAGGGATTTCTTCTTACGCTCGTGCAATGCACTTAGACCCTTACAAGCAAAAACTTGTAATGCAAGGTTTAAGAGATATGCTGGGTAAAGGAACTGTACAAGCAGAAGAATGGAAGAAACAAATTGGTGGTAATTTGCCTGGAGGTGTTGCAGCTTTTGCTGAAGCCTATCAGCGCATGACTGGTGGTAAATTAACAGGACAAGAATCTATTGCTGCATTTATTAGCGATGCTAGTAAAGGAAAAATTGCCTCTGCTCCATTGATTGAACATTTCTCTGAAGTGTTAAAAAATAAATCTCAAAAAGGTTTAGAAGTAACTAGAACTTCTGCTCAAACAGCACAAGCAAATTTAGCAAACCAATTTAACCAAATGTTTAATCTAGCTAACAAAGGTGGATTAGATAAAAACTTTGCTGACTTATTTAATGGTCTTACAGATGCATTAAGAGATATCACACCAATATTGCAAACAGGATTTACGGGTCTTGGGCATGGTATGAGTGTTCTTGGATCTGCTATGAAAGGTGTAGCATCTCTGTTTGGTATAAAAGAGGAAACAACTGTTGGTGGAAAAAGTTTAGTTGATCAAGCTGCTGGAATAGATCCTAACGATAAAGGTTCACGAAGAAAATTATATGATTTAAGAAATGCTTATACAGACAAAAGACTGGATGCTATAAAAACAGCTAAAGGTATGTCTTATGGTGAGCAATTCTGGGATGGTATATTTCATCCAAATCAATATCATGATGATAGAGAAAAATTGCGTAATGAGTTTGATTTGTTGGTTAATTCAAAAAGATCTTCTAGTAATTCTATGCAATCAAATATCATGAGTAAGATGACAGGATTCAATGCGTCAACAATGGAAAGTTCTGGTAGTGGAATATCTATTAGCAACTCTACATTTAATGTTACAGCAAATGATCCTCATACTTTAATGGATCAATTACACAAAGTAGTAATTGCGCACAATAGCCCTGAAGTTGGTGGTAAATAATGAGTATTGCAATTCAGTGGGGTTACTACTCTACTAGTAGTGATAACACAGAGCCTCTGACTCAGGGCTTTGTTTATATGGATGTCGTGACTGCATATAGCCAAAGTAATTCTGGTAAGACTTCTAGTCATCCAATATCCTCTGGTGGAAAGATAACAGACCACTTTACTAAAGAAAATAAAGTAATAAATTTTAGTGCAATAATTAGTGGGGTAGATATCTCTACTGGCTTGAGTGGGATTGTTGATGAGAATACAAATACTCCAAGTAATATATCGTTGCAGACGATAAATCCTGTATCTATAAAATCTTCTGACAAGTCTCTTGTTGAATTTTTACCAGACAGTATTGGCCAATTCTTCTCCCCACAAAAACCAGTAGTCACTTTACAAGAAGCTAGTAAGAATACTTACAAAGGTGTTAAGGATTTACTTGAGTCACTTTTTATTGATGGGAATGTTCAACTAGTTACTTTGTACGAGTATGAAAATAATAAATTATTTAATACCCCTATAAAAGACTTGGTGTTAACAAACCTAACATTTAAAGAAGATGCAGATAGTGGTGATGGTTTGTTCATGGACTTTACTCTTGAACAAGTCACATTTGTAAAAACAAAGAAATCTTCAATACCAAAAGATGTTGTAGACAAATACAAAAAACAAGTTGCATTAGAGCAACGTATCACTGGCGGTACAACTAGTACTGTTAAGAAAACTCCATCTGATCTTGAAAAAGAACAAATGGATAATGTTGAGAAAGAACAGCAAGACCGTAAAGAAGATGCTGATCCAGAGAATTTCATTTACAATAAAAGGGTTAGATAATGACAGAGTATGTTCAAACTTCATGTCCGCTTTATGACCTACCCTACTATTCCTATAAAATATCCTTGGAACAAAATTCATATACTCTTGTATTTATCTACAATGAAAAAATGCAATTGTATATGATGTCTTTAAAAGACTCTGTTGGAAACTTGATTGTATCTGGTATAGGACTAACACCCTACTACCCTCTTACTTTCGATTATGTTATTCCTGATCTAAATGGGTATTTCATGCTTGAGAGCTTAGGTTCTCCTAGCACTGAGTATTATAAATTGTATCCAGAAAATCTTGGACAGTATTACACCCTATCTTATTATAATTTGAGTACTTAAAATGCCATTACAAATTAACAGAAAATACAGTTTAATTGTAGGTGATGTTAATTCTAATGACGGCCTACTTATAGAGAATCATCAAATAACATTTGATATAAGTAGGACCTCTGATAACAGTCAAAGAACAAACTCAGCAGCAATAGAAATTTATAACCTTAATGATGATGAAGTAAAAATTTTAGAGGATAACGATTTCTTAGCTGCTCAATTTAAAGTTGCTTACAATGATGGTGACTTGCAAGAATTGTTTTCAGGACAAATCGTAAGATCAAGCACTAAAAAAGTTGGGGCAGATAGAGTTACACAGATAGTTATGGGGGAAGGTTACGTAGACCTTACTCAAACCCAACTGTCTGGTTTAGTCCCTTCTGGCAAAACAGTTAAGGATGTTGTTAAAGCAATATTCAAAACTTTTAAAGTTAAAGCAAAAGTGAATGGAGCCCCCAATACAGAGGGGATTAGTCGTGGAGTATTCTCTGGGACTAACTTAAACAACTCTGTTATTTATGGATACCCACTCTCTGGTAATCCTACACAAATGCTAAATGAGTTGGCAGCTACTTATGGTTTAGAGTGGCACACTCATGGAAATACTTTGTACGTTAATAATAAGCGCACCACTTGGAATGAGAGTTTTGGTGATGCCCCTGTGATCTCTAAAGAGACAGGTCTTATCGATAATGTATTTTCGGTTACAGGTGATAAAGGCAAAAAAGCCATAACTGATAAGTCAGCGTTACGTGGAATTCAGTTTAGAAAATTAATTGATACCGAGATCATCTGTGGTCAAATAATTAAAGTTGAAGACGACATTATTAAGGGCTGGTATATCGTAGATGAAATCCGATATACAGGAGACTACAGAGGCAATGATTGGTACATGGATATCAGAGGGACAGAAATATCCCAAGCTAATATTCAAGTTCTACAGTCCATCTCTACAGACGCAGAAAGAAGAGCTGATGAAGAGGCTGAACAAAGCCCTGAGTTAGAGTTCCCACAAGAGGGTTAAAATGAGAGATATCTCTTTACAGGAAGTATTAAACAATGCTTTCAATTTCCATACTTCAGACATGTACACAGCTATACCGGCTGTGATACTTGCTGTAAGAAGTGAGGCAGAACAACTTATAGATGTTCAACCCTTAATTAATATAGCCAATGTCGATTCTACACACACAGAAAGGCCCCAGATATTGGGTGTGCCTTATATCTTCCCAGCTACCTCTACAAGCGCTTTAATTCTTCCTGTGAACGTAGGGGATACCGTTCTCTTAGTCTTCTCTATGAGGGCTCTGGAGAGCTTTAAACAGGGGTCTGGCATACCAGCTAACCCATTGAACTGGGCCAGATTCAATAAGAAAGATGCAATGGCCATTTTAGGACTCTTTCCTCAGAAGAAAGCTGTTAACGATCCTAAGAAACATACTAACCCACACTCAACAAAAGATACAGTACTTGTCCATAATCTTGGAACTGCTGATGAAGTCGAAGTTAGACTAAAGTCAAATGGCGGTGTTGTAATCAATTGTAAAACTGCTGAAGTTAACGCTACTCAATCTGCCCACATAGAAACACCTAATCTTACAGTAGATGCAGATAACACTACTTGGAACGGAGATATAAGTTTGAACGGTGGACTCACTGCCACTGGGGATGTGCAGGCTGGTGGTAAATCACTTATCAATCACACTCATCCATTCGTTGCTAAGGCTGGTACAGATCCTGCGGTTACATCCACACCTATTTAAGAGATCAATATGGATTTACTTTTAGACAAAGAAACCAATGATTTGTTGTTTATTAATGGGGAGGTCAAGGCGACAATTGAACCTCCTGAAGTTACAGCTCAGAGGCTTTCCATAAGATTACTTACTTTCAGATCTGAATATGGGTTTGATGTTAATTATGGAGTTCCTTACTGGCAACGAATATTCGGCACCAAGATTGGTAAAGCAGATGTTGATCTAATTTACCAACAAGAAATTTTAAAAGAGGAAGCTGTTAAAGAGATAGTTTCCTTCTCCTCTACTCTAAGCAATAGAGTTTATAGTTGTACATTCAGTGTTAGATTAAAGACTGGACAAGTTACAGCCCCCATAACAATCACACCAACACCTTAATGGAGCTTTTATGGCCTTTGGCGTAACCTCTACAGGCTTTGTCATAAAACGTTTAGAAGATATTCTAACAGAACAAAGAGCAAGAGCTGTAGGCATATTTCAAGATCTGGTAGGCCCAACTGATGTTGTGGATACTTCAGATAGTTCGACAATTGGTAGACTAATAAATTTAGATTCTGTAGGTGATGCTCAACTATGGGAATTAGGACAAGCCGTCTATTCTGCCTTCGATCCTAATACAGCTACAGGCATACCACTAGATAACTTAGTTGCTTATGGTGGAATAACACGATTAGCAGAAGCGAGATCAACTGCATTAGGTTTATTTTCAGGATCTAACGGTACACTGATTCCAGCAAATAGTTATGTTAGTGATACCACTACAGGAAATAGATTTTACACTGTAGGCAGTGTTGCACTTAATAATTACAATGCCTCAGCAATTACTATCAGTGTTGTGGCAGTAAATAGTTTTACTTACACAATAAATTATTCTACGACTTCTTCTACAGTAAATACGATTACTTACACCTCCGATGGGTCAGCTACAGTTGCTGAAATATTGGCAGGATTATCTTCAAACATTTTAACAGCTCATCCAACAGTTACTAGTACTATTGATGGAACCACTTTAGTTATTACTAAAACAGATCCGTTCCAAGTTAGTACTTTTACTCCTTCAGATAATATTACCATTACTAAAGTTAGTAAAATTGGTAATTTGCAAGCAGATGAAGTTGGTGTTATCTCTCAACAAGCAAATACTCTTACCACTATACAAACCCCAGTTTTAGGATGGGATAGCGTAACAAACCCATTAGCTGCTGCTGAAGGAAGAGTGAGAGAATCAGACGAAGAGTTGAGAGTTAGATTCAGAAACACAAAGTACTTAAGAAGTTCAAATATCCTTGATAGTTTGTACTCTGCCCTTTTCTCTGTTGATACTGTAGAAGATGTTAGAGTTTATGAAAACGATACAGATGAACCTTTAGCACTATCAGGCTCGTATAACCTAGCCCCTCATAGTTTTATGGCTGTTGTTACTGGTGGTTCTCTGCCGGACATTGCAGAAGCCATTTGGAGAAATAAGCCTTTAGGTATTGGGCCTGTTGGTAATACTCCTGTAACTATTTTAGACAGCCAAGGATTTCAACATACAATTTATTTTGAAATTCCAAATCCAGTTACAATTTATGTTGATATAGATCTTACAATAGATCCTACAGTTTATCCTGCAACAGGGAATGAAGATATTCAAAATGCAATTATAAAATATGCCTCTGATAATTTTAACGTGGGCGATGACGTAATTACATCAAGATTATATACACCAATAAATAGTGTTCTTGGTCACCAAGTAAATCATTTATATATTGGAACTTCACCATCCCCAAGTAGTGGGGCAAACATAGCAATAGATTTTAATGCAATAGCTAGCTTTGAGTCTGTGAATATAAATATCACAACCTAATAGGAAATCACAATGGCTATACCAGATATTGTTGAAAACGATTTTCTAGAAGAAGCTAGATTAGAAGTTACTCAACAATTTAAAAATAAAGATGTCTTCGATAGATACTTGCAACTCTTAGTTGGGGAGCAAGAAAATGTTCAAGAAATGTTTAAGCAACTACTTCAAATGAGAAGTATTGATGAAGCAGTTGGTGAACAACTAGATATTGTTGGAAGAATTGTTGGACAGAATAGAGAACTTATTCAAGCAGACCTATACAATTTTTTCTCTTTTTTGGGGCTTACTGTAGATGGTTTGAGTGGGTTCTCAAGTTTAAGTGTTGCTGGTTCAGGGGCTCCATTCTATAGTAATGGAAGACCCTCTGGAGGAAACATTCTTTTAGATGATAATTCTTTCAGACTTTTTATTAAAGCTAAAATACTAAAAAATAATACAGCATCTACTCCAGAAGAACTTATTGCGTTTGTTAACTTTTTATTTGGTGAGAATACGCCTGCACAACTGCAAGAGGGCACTGCATCATTCACTTTACTTTTTGGTAGAGTGCTTTCTAAATTTGAAAGAATTTTACTTAATTATGTTTCTTACTCTAGTGGATACCCTTCACGATTAATCCCAAAGACAATTGGTGTTAAATCTAATTTTGGGCATTACGATGCACGCAATGTATTTGCATTTCAGGGTGTTCCAAATGCCAAGGGCTTTGGGGATGAAAACGTAATTAGTGGATATGGGTATTTATACGGCTATAACTGGGGAACAGATGCAGTTACAGTGGACATAGGTGGCTATTTAGCTACAGAGTATTAATGAGAAATTATGACTAATATTACAAAACCTTCAGACATAAATAAAATATGGGCTGCTACTGGTGACAAGCATTCTCCAGACGATGCAAAAATAGCTTTAGGATATATTGTAGAGATCCCTACTCTGCAACAATTCAATTGGATGATTAATAAAATCGATCAATCAATTGCGCATATAAATCAACACGGTGTTCCTATTTGGGATGATGTTACAGAATATCAAGCTGGTACTAGTTGGGTTCAAGGTAGTGATGGAAATATCTATCCTTGTAAAGTAACTAACACCAACCAAAACCCTACAACAGATACTACTTTTACTTATTGGGGTATTCCAATATATCGTACTGGTGCTGGTCCTGAACAAACTCCTACCTTATCCAACTCTTGGACTAACGTAAGTTTAAGATATAGATTTTTTAATAATTCATTACATATTTATGGATCTATATCTGGTGGTACAAGAACAGACGGTACTACTACCTTTACTCTTCCAACAGCTTATAGACCAACTGCTGCACGAAGAGCATCTCTAACCAACATCGCCAGTGGCGCTGGACCTTCTTACTCTCTTATAGGTACTGATGGCACAGTTAAAATATACAATACGGGCGCAAGTGGCGATTTATTCTTTGATAGTGTTATCCCACTTTAATAGGAAAAAGTAATGGCAGAAATTACAAAACCTTCAGACATAAATAAAATCTGGAGTAGTGGTGGAGTTAAAACAACTCCATCTGATGCAAAGATTATACAAGGCTGGATTATTGAAGAACCACCAAGAGAGTGGTTTAACTGGCTTGATAACAAACAAGACCAAGCAATTGCGCACAACAATCAGCATGGTATGAATTTATGGGATGCATCTACACCATATATAGCTAATAAAAGCTGGGTGCAAGGGAGTGATGGAAATTTTTATATCTGTAAAGTAGATAATACTGGAACAGATCCTGTAGCAGATCTTTCTGAATCTGCATGGCATAAGACATTAGATAAATCTGGTGCTGTTGCTGCTTCATTGTATAGCTCATATTTTCTAAGTTTGCTCTCTTCTCCAAATGCTAATAACTTATTAACGTTGCTTGGTGGTGGTACTGCGGGTAAGAATGTATTTACAGCTACTACGCAAGCTGCTGCTGCTTCTGCGGCAGGATTAATTAAAGCTGATGATTCAGATGCTATTACTGCAACTGATGATAATAAATACTTAACCCCTAAGAAATTTAAATTAGGGTTTTCTGCCAACCTTGCCTCAAATGGGTACATTCAGTTTCCTTCATGGTTGTTAGGATTCAGAATGCAATGGGGGCAAATTAACGCAAACAAAGACGCTGATGTATTTACTAGCTTAAGCTTCCCTACAAATTGTTTTGTGGTTAACTTGAACTATGCCCAATCTATTGGTCGTGGTGATGTAAGTTTGTCTGCATACAACATATCGAAAAACGGATTCACTACAAACTTTCACAGAGATGCAAGTGGGCCAAGTATAATAGCGGTGAGCTTTCTCGCTATTGGAAATTAATATTATAAGAGAGATGCTATGACACAAATGACAGATCCATTCTTCCAAACCAAATGGGGATGGAGTGATGGGGATAATGCTTGGGGCACAGGCATGAATGAAAACTTATTAAAGTTTTCTTTTTTGCTTAATAGACGATTAGATGGAATTGTTAGTTCAATTTCTACCACTCCTGCTTCTGATGGATTAGCATACTTTTTAACAACTGATAATCACGTTTACTTTAGTGGTAATGGTGTTTGGTACAATACAGCTCTGCCTAGAGGGTTTGAGCTTATAATGAAAGCTGACGAATCTCATTATGAATTTAATGGGACTACGCTAGTTCCTTCTTCTGTTTCAGGTTCAGTAGCTTGGGCCGACATCACTGGTAAACCATCTACTTTCACACCTTCAGCACACACACACATTATTGCAGATGTTACGGGATTGCAAACAGCTTTAGATGGTAAAGTTGATGTAGTAAGTGGTAAAGGTCTTTCTACCGAAGATTATACAACCACAGAGAAAAGTAAATTAGCTGGAATCTCTGCTGGTGCAGAAGCTAACACTATTTCTTCGGTTGGTGCTGGTACAGCAAGTTTAGTAAGTGGAAAAGTTGGTGTTGATTTACAAATAAAAAGTTTGATTGCTGGTAGTAATATTTCTTTTACTCAAACTGGTGATACAGTAACTATTAACTCTTCTACAGGTGGTACAGGTGTTGTAAATAGTGTAAATGGATATACTGGAACTGTAGTATTAACTAATGCTGACTTAGGATCGACCCCTACTACAAGAACATTGACAGCAGGTAATGGTTTGACTGGTGGTGGAGATCTATCTGCTAACAGAACATTTACACTTGGTACACCTTCTACAATTTCTGCATCATCGACAAACAGTGTAACAGGAACAACTCATACGCACTTGCTGAGCATCACTGCTGCTGATATTGGTGCAATTGATGTTACTACAGTAGACACACGTTTAGGTACTACAGGTAATCTTGGTACTATTGCATTACAAAATGCAAACAACGTTACTATCTCTGGTGGGATAATTAATGGCACAAGTATTGGTGCCACTACAAGATCTACTGGTAATTTTACTAACGTTGACTTAAATGGTAATTTGACATTATCTGGAAGCGCTAAGAGAATATTGGGTGATTTTAATAATGCTACTCATTCGAATAGACCTCTTTTTCAAACAAGTAATGCAAACTCTTCAACAGGTGTTGGTGTAATTCCTAACGGAACAGGTACTTCTGGGGTTTTTAATACTTATAGTTCTTCTGATGCAAGTAATTCTTCTCTCGGACAATTTTATACAGATGGTACTAATACAGCAATTTCTGCAACCAAGACAGGTACAGGAAGTTACTTACCAATAAATTTCTACACTAGTGGTGCTCTTCGTTTAAATATAGCAACAAATGGAGTAATAACCTCTAACAGTAAATTTGTTACTGATTATACAGGTAATGGTACGCTCACTTATACAGATGGTGGAATGCTAGTTAAATCTGACTCAGCAAACCAACCATTAATAGGTTTTTATAAAACAGGTGCTGCTGGTGCTGGTACACTTTACTTTGATGCTGCTGGATATTTCCAGTTACGAGGTACAAGTGGTTCTGGTGGTGGCTTAAAAACTGGGTCTATTGAAGTTGATACAAGTGTAACAGCGGCTAGTTTAAATTTAACAAGTACTGCTCCTACCTTAATATTTACAGATAACAATAGTCCTGCAACCTCTATGCTTGCTTATCATAGTTTTCATGATAACACTAATGCTGAAGTTGCATGGATGGGTATGGGTGCTGGTAATGGAGAAATGGGGTTCTCTAACCAATCTAGAAATATTAAATTTCTTTCTCCAGTGGTAATGAATAGTACTTTAGATGTTGCTGGTGCTATTACTTCTACCAATGGTGCTACTTTTTATAATGCTACTAGTGCTGTAGATACTTTAGTATTGAATACTGGTGCTACAAATGGCGTTCTTAATTTACAAAAAGGTGGAGTAAGTCGAGGTTTACTTGTTTGGGATAATACAAATTTCAGACTATGTGATGCTAATGCAAATAACAGAATTGTTATTTCTAATGGAAGTGTTCAAGTAAACGGATTACAAGGGGATGGAGCAAATTTAACAAATCTTAATGCGAGCAATATTACTTCTGGTACTCTATCTAACAGCAGACTTGCTTTTGGTATCAGCACATCGTCATCTGCTTCCACAGTAGTTCAACGCGATGGTTCTGGTGACACGTATCAGAGAAATGTGTTTGCTGTTGGTGGATATGTTCAAGCTTCTGCTGGTGGTGGATTCTTAAGTGACGTTTACATAGCTAACGCACAAAACCCAATTTGGAGATTTGCATCTTCATTAGGTGTAGGGTTGAGTTATTTTGGTGGTAGTGCCGGTTATGGTGGAAATGATTCTATTGGAATACACTTTGGTACAGCAAGTACTGCTGGTTCTGCTTTCATATTTACACAGGCTGGAAACTATATAGTTGGTGGTAACATCACTTCTAGTGGAGGAATTTTCTCAGGAAATGGCTCAGGTCTTACTAGTTTAAATGCTAGTGCTCTTTCATCGGGTACGGTTTCAACGTCTCGTCTTCCTGTAGCTTCTACTTCAGCGTATGGTATAACACAACTTACTAACTCTGTTACTAGTTTAACAGGTGCAATTGCTGCAAGTGATACTGCTGTAGCTTCTGCATATAGTTTAGCAGCATCTGCAAGTAACACTGCTACTACAGCAAACTCAAAAATTGATACTCAGATTACTACACCAGAACAACTTTTCCAAAGTCTTGGAAGTGTGAGTGGTTCTGTTAGTATTACTGCATCTAGTGGTGTTCATGTCATTGCTACAGTGAATGGAAATACAACATGGACATTCCCTTCACCAAGCACTTTCACTAGAGTTTATGCTTTAACTTTAGAATTAACGAATGGTGGTTCTTATACTATGACATGGCCTGCTGGTACACGTTGGGCTGGTGGTGTTGCTCCAGTGCTTACTGCTTCTGGTACTGATATCTTAGTGTTCACTAAAGCTGGTAGTAATGCTTGGAGAGGATACTTATCTTCTAAGGATAATAAATAATGGCTGGAGTTAGTACAGGAATAAGTTTGTTACCTACTTTCACATCTGGACATCCACTCTATAACGGATTGATAATGTGGTTGGATGGAGCTAGTACTACAGATTCTTATAATAGTATAACTCCATATGCTGCTAATAGTATATCAACATCTTCTTCCTTCCCAGTAAATGCTGGGTTAGGAAGTTACATGAAATCTTCTCATGGTAGTGTTAGATATCAACCACCTGCTCCAATAGATTTTGGTGGATCAGGTAACACTTTCAGATATGCATCAACTGTTTGTTTTTGGGCAAAACTAAATGCTACAAATTTCACGAATAGTAACGATTGTAGACTTGTTCTGTTTCAAGATTCATCGGGAACCGATTTAGGGTTTCTTGCAGCTAGACAAAATGCTCTTGGTACTTACAGAGTCTTTAGTTACTCCACTCTTTTAACCGGAACATTTAGCACAAGTACTTGGTATTTCTTTGCTTATCAATCTCATCCTAACGCTGGTGGTTTAGGAACTAGTTGGTATTGGGGACCTCAAGGTAGTGGATCTTTAACTTCTATCACTCGTAATAGTGTACCTGCTAATGAACCCAATTCTGCACCAGCAAGAATAATATTTGGTGACTGTGAGATAAACAATCCATCTAGCGGAATATCTATTGACATGGATAGTATCGGTGTTTGGGGTGGACAATTATTGTCAAGTTCAGATATCACTGCAATTTATAACGCAGGTGCTGGTAAGAAATTCAGTGACCTTTAAAATTTAGGTAATCAAAATGAGCCTTTATAAAAGACTTGCAGCATTAGGTGTTGCAGGCGCTGTAGCACTGTCTGGGGCTTATTTAATAGCCCCTTCAGAAGGATTAGTAATGCAAACTTACTTAGATCCTATAGGCATCCTCACAAGCTGCTATGGGCATACAGGGAAAGAACTTAAGCTTGGACAAACATTCACTAAAGAACAATGTGATAAACAGTTTGCTGAAGATCTTACTAAACATGATCAAGAGTTATCTAAATTTGTTCGTGTGCCTTGGTTAAGTAATTATGAACATGCTGGCATACTCTCGTTTTGTTACAACGTAGGAATAGCTAATTGTACTAATTCTACTATGTTAAGAAAACTTAATGAGGGGGATCATATAGCTGCTTGTAGAGAGTTGGTTAGATGGACTAAAGTTAAACGAAATGGACAAACTTTAGATTGTCATAATCTTGATAATAACTGTTCGGGGATAGTTACTAGACGCGATAAAGAAATGAAATGGTGTTTAGGGGAAGTGAGTATTAATGAAGATAATTAAATTAGCATGTAAATGCTTTACTACAAGGATTAAATAATGACATTATATTACGCATCGTTACAGAACGGCGTACTCTCTTCAGAAGTCACCCTAGCATCTTCAAACGAAATATACATAAGATGGCCATTCACTTTTGGTAGTGGTGATTGGTCTGATATCAGATTTTCTGATATGGGTTGGCAGCGTGGTGGTAGCAATACTACAAACATTAGTAACAGCATTACAATAGTCTCAATGGCTGTTGAGAATGGAGTGAACACAGTTCCTGTCACCAAGGGTGGATCTAGAACATGGGTAATTACTGCTGGGCTTAATGATAGTCAAACAGATAGTATTACAGCAGCCTCTTTAGGTTTAGCAAAATTTGATCGAGGCACTACTGTCTGGTTAAAAGCTAAACTTAGTCTTGCATCTACAGGACTTAAACTGGCTCAAATGGATCTTCGTAATACCAGTGCTATGGCGGGTACACAAGTTTATTGGACCAACTCTGCAAATGATACAGTAGTTAGTAGTGTTGATGCTGTTGGTACTTTCTCTTATACAGGTACTACTCCTTTACTTCCAACATCTTCTTGGTGTCCTATAATGCTGGGAACGCCTATTGGTAACCCAGACCCTATTGTGTATGGTTATGGAGATAGTATTGGTGCTGGGGTTGGGGATGATTCAGCTAACCCAATTGCTTATGGATTCTTTAACCGTGCTTTAATCGGGGATGGATCACCTAGTAGGATATTAGCTGGTTGTAACTTCTGTAGATCTTCTACAACTGCACAAAGCTTTAACACTGCCACCTCAGATCGTCTTGCATACTGGTCAAAATACGCCACTTATGCTGTGGATGAATACGGGACCAATGACTTTACAGCTACTGGTAACTTTACTAGTTTAGCAACAATGACAACATTGGTAAGAGCTATTTGGACTAAGTTAAAAGGTTATGGCGTACAGAAGATTATTCGTACGAAATTACTGCCAAGAACAAGTTCAACTGATGGTTGGAAATACGAGATTAACCAAACAGTAACTGGTGCTGGTTGGGATGTAGGCGGAGATGCAATTCTATTTAACGCTGCAATGGATGGTGAAGTAGGAACCAACATTAATGCTGTTTGTGCTATGAATGGTACAAGGGGTGTAAACAATCCATTACTCTGGATTCAAGATACATACGTAGGCACCCCAACAACTGGCTATGCAACAATTGATGGATTACATCCAGCTAAGCCAATGCACATTGTTATGGCTACTGATCTTAGGGCGACAATTGATGCTCTTAATGCTTCTATCAGTTCCCTTCCTACCAACATTAGTTATGGACAAAGTGGTTCAATAACAACCACAGTGTTAGGTACTCTAACCTCCATGACAATTGATGGGGTTGCTGTTTCAGCAATTAGCGCACCCTCAGGTGCTGGTAGCTTCACAATGACACAACGTGTCAATGGTGCTGTGATACCTAGTTATGGATCAGGCAAGGCAGTGCTTGTAGGAGATGGAGCAAAAACAGCAACAAGTACGATAAACGTCGTTACAGCAACTGGAGAGTCTTACCAGACAATAGCCAGCCCTGTCGCTACTGATAATACCTACTTACATTACTATATGACTCTCGCTAATGGTGATCAAGTTACTTTCAATACCGCTGCTGCACAAGGTGTTGCCAATAACCAAATAAATGCAAATAGTCAAATAGTAACAGACTTTGTTGGATCTCAGACAATTTGGATACGTAGAGCAGCAACAGGTATTGTTACCCAAGCTACAGTGACCAAATCGGCTGGAGGAGTTATCTCAGTGGTGTTAGGTGGAAGTTCATCTACAGGCTCATTACAGAAAACTCTCAAATTCATGTCATCTGGTGGTTTAATTACCTACTTAAATTAATAGGAAATATAATGAAAACACAAACAATCGCCTATACAGGCGGTACATCTCCTACAATTACTTTAAGTCCCTCTTTATTAATTACACAAGTGACTCTTGAGGGATTTACAACTAGCGCTCCTACAGTAGTACAGATTAGACCAAAAGGGTCTACCACTTATGAAACCCTAACTCTTGAGGCAGGGCATAAATCTTTTACCCTATCCCCAGCTTCAATTGATAGTTTGATAATCAGTGGTGTATCTGCTGGTACTTACAGCATAACTGTACAACAATTTGCATGGACCAAATAAAGGTTTAAAAATGAGACAGAAGATCGAAACCAATTGGAAGAAAGTCTTTAAAAGATATAGTTTCATAACTCACTTACTTATTGCCATCTCTTCTGTTGGTTTCGGTGCAATCATCCCTTTCATGGACTACATGCCCTTCTGGGTAATGTGCGCTATCTCAGGGGTGTTGGCTGTTATGGGATTGATTGGCAGTTTTATTAAACAAGAGTCCCAAGAGGAGGATTGTTCATGCAAGGATTAACTACAGAGATATTACTTGTTATTACTCTCGTAGCTGTCGTTTTTGGCTCACTTATGGGTTTCCTATACCTTAGTACTAAATCAGACTTAAAAGTTCTCCAAGAGAAGCATACGAAGCTACAAGCTGACTATAAAGAGTCTGTTGAGAGTAAAGCTAAAGTTGTAGAAGGTGCTAAGCAAGATGATGCCATTTCAACAGACAAACAAGAGAAAGTACTAGGCTTGGAAGCAGAGAAACAAGAGCTTATTAAAAAGCTTAATAATATCCCTTCCAAACCTTGTACCAAGCCGGTAATTAGTAATCCAACAGGTAAACAAAATGAAGCCTCTGAGATTGATATTGATGCTAAGCTTCCTGACGATATTATCATCAATACTAGGATGCACAACATACAAGACAAAGGAAGTACCAGTTCTAATTCCAGATAGTTTATTGGTGAGCCCTTGTCAGGCAAAAGATGCTGGAGAAACAATAAGACAATTGGCTACAGGTTATGTAGAGAATACTTCCTGTATTTTTAAATATGAAGCCTCCTTTAACGCAATACGTGATTGGAAAAAAGCTAAAGAGAAATTATACAATGGCTCAACAAATGGGAAATGATGGATCTAAAGACAAGAGTCAGCTTTCTGGAATATTAGAGAAAGTTGCAATAGGTGCTATGGTCTTGGTAATTGGATACCAACAAAATGCCATTAACACATTGGATAGTCGTATGTATGCAATGCAAGGGGCTGCATTTACAGAAGAGAAAGGTAGAGCCTTAGAAGATAGGCTTACCCGAAGAATGGAATCTATGTCGAGTGATACGCAAGCTAAGCTTGATACGATATTACTTTTAATTAGGGGAACAAGCAGGAAAGAATAGCTTGTCGGCAGGAGCAGTAAGAGTGATATGGCAATTAGTAGAGAAGGTAATTAGCTACTGTTTTATTTTGGCTGTATTCTATGTGTGCTCTCAAACAGTGCTTCAATGGAATGACACAACAAGAATAAATCAAATCAAGGATGATTTAAAGAAACAGTTTGAATCGGACAGACAAGATTTGCAAAGGCAGATAAATAGACTTGATATAAATCAAAGTAATTATAACATCTCGCAGCAACAGAGAATGGATGCTATCCAACAAAGTATAGATAGTGAAAGGAAAAAGTAATGCAGACAGTACAAATGGTTGAAGGCTGTGAATTCCAAATGGGATGGCGATTCAAAATAAATTCAACAACACCAAAAGATTTAACAGGATACTCTGTATTAATTCAGATACGTCCTTTTAAGACATCACCAGCAGTTTTAGGGAGCTGGAATGAAAGCTCTCCTTATGTAACATTTACCCCTGCCACAGGGGCAGTAGATCTTAATCTTCCCCCTTCAGTTACTAATTCTAAAAATTTTAAAGGGGTAATTGATTGCTGGGTTTACAATGCATCAGATACAGATGGTGATAGGAGTGAAACCTACACTGTTGCATATGATACAGGAGTTAGTAGATTATGAGTATTGTTGATGTAATAGTACCTAATGTACCAACAGGGGATCAGATAGACAGTTTTGTAGGAATCCCATCAGATGGTGAAGATGGACAAGTACTAACTAAAGTATCGAGTACTCCATTTCAAGCTGAATGGAGAGATCCTACTGGCGGTGGAGGAAGTGCTCCTGTTGAATTGGATGCATTTTTCTCAAATAACTTTAGTGAATCTGGTTTGTCAGGGAGTGCTGTTGTTTCTTGTACACGATATGGGAATTTAGTTAGTGCTCAAATTGAGGTTAGTGTGAACATAGGTTCGCATACAGTAGCAGCAAGTGCTATAAAAGTTTGTGATATCCCTTTAGAGTTTTCGAGTTCTGGGGCAATAATTTTAAACGCACAAAGACGTATGCAGAAAGACCATGATCAACCTTATGTACCACAATGGGCTGAACTATATATGACTAATGATGGTGTATATTTTAATATTTTTAATTTTACATCAAGTGCAACAACGGAGTCTGTTCTCTTCCATGCTAATGCAGTGTACGAGAATACAAGAACTCCTCCTGAAGAATAATTACAATAAATAATAAGAATGTTTTATTAAGCCCCTTGACTTAACGGTCTTGGGGCTTTTTTATTGGACTGTAATTGAAATAGTCTTAATAAATGTCAGTGGAGAAAGAGCTTCTTTAATCCCTTCATTGCAAGCGAGAAGATCAGGGTATTTATGAATAAACCAAGTTATAATATCCTGCCATCCCTCCTCAGTATTTTCAAATCCACAAATACTTCCAGAGAATGGATAAAACTCTCCTTCATGTTCAACCATAGGATCATTAGTGTTATCCAAATAACAATTGTACTCTTTATTCATATCTATCTCCAATTAAGATTTACCCTGTAAAATTTCTAAAGACTTGTGCGTTACCACCAGCAATTTTAATGCTTCCTCGATTTCATCATGTTCCAGAAAATCCTTTAAGGGACATCCTTGCTTAACATATTTCATCGCCATTGCAACTTTCTTTACTAATACTTTATTTTTATCTACTTTCACCATTTAATCTCTTTAGTTATACAAATAATAAGACCTACAATAAATATCATTGCAGAAGTAAATATCACAGGAAATAATAACCAAGTTTTGTATATGAGAGAGGTTAGATAACTCCCTCCCCAAGTACTAGATAATATTAGTAGAACTCCTAATGTTAATCTGTCAATATTCATGGCTCTAATGCCCCAAGAAGTAATTCAAGCTTGTCGATGTATTCAGTTAATGATATTGTATTACCATCTAAACTTTCTAATACACAGACTCGTCTCAAGCATTGACGAAGGCTGGGGTAATATCCCTCAGTTTCCCAAGTAGACTCTCTCATCTGTCCTATATTTTTACCTACAGTAATTATCCCACCCTCACGGAATTTCTCCAAAGTGTGATTCCACTCATCGATATTCACTCGATATTTTTCATTTATATTTACGATTGTCATAATTATCCCTCTGGGTATTGCTCGTCAAATATTTGTACTAACGTTTTGTATGTAGGCAAGGCACGATCAGCTTTTATCTTCTCTTTATTCGCCTTCCAGAAGTCCCTAATACCACGTTTAACTTGACCAATAGATCTCCCTACCAAATCAATAGGATGATAGAAATTTCCCTCAAAATAGTAGAGACTACCTTTTTGGTCTGTTAGACTAAGAATTACGGTATGACTCATAACACATTATTCCTAAGATGTCTGAGCTTTTCCTGAAGCCTACTCCACTCTTGGTAATTTATATGGACAGATCCTCTACTACTATTGGAAAATTCAACCCAAAGAATATTCTCCGCCCACCAAATCTTGTCTACCAAACCTAAAGGAAGTTTATGAAATACTCTCTCAGTATCTTCTACAAACAGTATTGTATCTTTATTCATGCCTTTCTATCCTCTTTATAAAAACAATGATTACCAATTACTGAATGTAGTATAAGACCATCAAATCCAGAATTCTCTGTGTCACATCTCTTATAGAACATAACAGATGTTACATGGTTCTTGTCTAACACTTCTTCGGCAATATTCTCAGCCATTCTCCAGTCCTTTTTCCCATACTTATCCCTCTTCTTAAAGTCATAATGGTAAGAGAATTGCCAATATCCATTCCTCTTCTCATTAACAACCCAGCATGGGCTCTTCCTGTAAGCTTTGGAGCGATTTAAAATCGTTTGGGCTACCATAGCCTTCCCTTTTCTAGACTCGCTGTAAGCCTCGTATAGGACGGCCTCAGCCATACAATGTATTTGCTTCTTCTCTTCCAATTCCTCTTGAGCAAGTGCTAAGGTGTTCTGAAAATGCAACTCCTCAACCTCTGAGTTATTAGGTAGAGTATTAAAGTAGTCTTGAATTTCTCCTCTCTTATCTACTATATCTAATGATAAGAAGATAATGAGCCAGAATAGACAATACTTTACTATAAAATTTACTTTATACCACATAGGATTATTCCTCCTGCGGTTGAGCCCAATATCCTTTAGTGACAGTTGGTGGAACTTCAGGACATAAATGAGATTCTACGATGCCGAATATGTGAGCTGATTGCCCAATATTCTCCCTAGCATACTTATTAGCTATTTTTCTTGCCTCAGCAATTGGAAGGCCTTGCGCTATCATCCCACCTTTCTCTGTGAATACGTGAACTTCTTTATCTCTCATACTAACCTCCCAGTTGTTTATTCAGAATTTCAGTATCTATTGGTCTTGAGGATAATTTTAAGGTTTCACTTCTGCCAAAACAAACAACCTTACCTCCTACAAACCTAACAAAGCCTGCCGACACTGGTCGTCTAGCAATTCTGTTCCAATCACCATAACTCTGATTTCTCATAAAATCAATATCCTCTGAAAAGCAGTCATGATGAACTACTTTAGGAAATAGGAATATTTCTTCTATGTTAGCATCTTCATTAATAAAACAAACATATTTCATCATCATACAAGTATTCTCCTAGATAACACCGTTCCAAATGCGATCAAATGTCACCCCACCATTAGCTGAGTTGTAAATGCAATAGCTATCCCTTAATCCATCAATAATGATATCAACGATTAAAGTAGGCCCAATCACTCCCCAACTAACATGAGCTTCTCCCCTTTTGCTGCACTCAAGCCTAAGCTTAGCAAGGAACTCTTCTAATTTATCTCTTGTAATATTTAGCATAAATGGTACTCTCCATCTAATCCAAGTTTAGCACCTATATGAATGTAATAGTCTAAACTCTCTTGAGGAACTATAACATTATTTGAAGTGGTTGGATCTACCCCATGACTCACCATAATTTTTGGTGAAGTTAGTTTATGAGATTTTCTACCTTTGCTGTCGTAAGCCCACTCTTCTAAATAGGTAATAAGAATCACACTATTCCCCACAAAGAATAACTCTTTTAACCCGAGTAACACTTTCTTTAGTTGGGTTGATAGTAGATCCCTGATACCAACGAGACTCAGAGCTTAACTTCTTATCAGCAACAGCATCTTCTTTACTAACAAGAGTGACTACACAACTTTCTCCAATACGATCCTTTAGGTGAGAGAAGGGGTCTAAACTAAAGCGTTCAATTCTATTACACACTTCTACCTGACAATAACCAGCAGGGATAGTATCAGCTAAGGTAAACATTGGGATAAAGCAAATCAACAGTAAAAATATCTTTTTCATTTTTCATCTCCTAGTAAGTTAAAAACATCTTTAATTCGGCTATCAAGTAAAGTATCTTCTATCTTGTATCGCCAAACTTTGTAACCAGCCCTTTGAAGGTGAAGGATAGTATCTCTTGTTCTAGATTCAATGTCAAGCCTACTTTTGCTATGACCTGTCATAAATGTGTCTTTAGCTGAACGTTCCTCTGTATCTTCAGAACGTTTCTTCATAAGAAGATCTGCTAATTTAAAGCCATACGAAATAGCAATAGCAGAAGCAGCTAAGCGTCTATCATCAAATACAGGTTCGATAGTAATATGGGCCTCGTAGTAGAGTTTAGCAAGATCATTTCCACATTCCATATTACTCATCCTTTAGTGGTTCATCCACCCAAACATAATTACTATGTATTGTGTTGTTCTTTAAGTTTTGAAAATGCGGCTCACCATTGACTGTAAATTTAAAATAGCTTGGGTGAATGTGAAAATAGATCCAACGCATTTTTACTAATGTCATGATTAAAAACTTTCTCATAATTACTCATCCTTTAGCGGTGGGAGCGGCTTACAATTAGCCAACAAATTACTATTTTCGGGCATGGCATATTTTTCACCATCCCATGCAGGTAAGTCGCTTTTAAAAACCATCGGTAATCCAGCAAGACCACGTAAGTGGCCTAGCACAATTTGTGCATGCTCGCTCGCACCATGATCATCAACTGTTCTAAAGTGACTTTTCTCTATTGAGCGAATCGCATCAATCAATATTTCCTTTCTAATTTCTTCCGGCACATCTGCCTTATTGGGGGATGGCCTAGAATAAACCGCTAATGAATCAAGGATTTCATCGCGATATATTTTGCCTTTACCTGTCTCTTTTAAATGCTCAAGGTCAATTTCGTGAATATACCCGATAAGTTCATCACCCCCGCCGCTTATCTCGACTGATTGCTTATCTGGCGTATATAGCCGAAGAAAGCATCTGGCCAAATTCGATTCATATTTTTTCATGCACGCCAACTCATAAGCTTCGCGCATTTCTTGGTCATTTATCTCGACTGATTGCTTTGGCTCTGGGTGCGATTGCAGCATGCCCGTTAAGGCCGCCTCAACATCACCGATATAGATTGAGCCGGTGCGACTACTAAAGTCTCTGCAAAGCTGAATGACCTCATCCACGTGCACATATCCATCTGGCACTTGCTTAGCTGGTATTGGAGGAAGGGCGTAGAGTTTTTGTGAACAAAGAATTGAATTAATATCTTTCCATGATGGCACTACTCCTGCATCAGTACTGAGGCAAAGGTCGTGGATGGCATTGGTAATCCTGTCAAAGTCAAATGGCTCTTGCCCCTGCGCTTCATCGACAATTGACTGCAAGCGGTCGCGGTCATCAGAGATTGACTTACACTCAATGTGGCTATTCTCTAAACGTCTAACCAATTCCCGCTCAATCATGCTGGATGGCTTTAATGTGCCATCCCCACACTTGCATAATAGGTTGAACCCTTTTGGTGCCGGATAAACTGTATTGCACGATTCACAAAACCATTCGGTTATTCGACTTTCAGCAGCGCACAGGCGGTCTTGCAATGCTGTAATTTCAGCAATAAATTCTTTCGTTACGTAAAGCGATGCTTCAATAAATGTAGCAGCCGATTCAGTAGTGACTTTACGCTTCAATGATTCTGCTGAAGTTATAAATTTTTGTATTTTTTCAATATCCATTAGTCCCTCCACTCAATTAATTCAAATTCCCAGTCATCAGGAGTGCCAGTATCCCAATCATAAGATATATTTCTTATTACCAATTCGTATATTCCATCATCAAGCAGATGAAGATTAGTGATAGCATACAATCCACGCTCTTTAGCCCATTCTTTGAAGGCATCAATTAGGTATTCAGGATTGGGGTTCTTGTAGAAGTATAACGACTTCTTTAGCTCAAAACCAGTCTTAGTCAGATAAGAAGTTACTGTTAGGCTAACCTTGAGTCTAGGCTTCACTTTATCCTCTTTTACTGAACTCATACCAACACCTCAATTTGATAAGGAACGTATATAGAATCTAAAATAAACTCTGATAAGTAATGTGAACCATTCTTTTTAAAATGAAGCCCTTTACTATTAATGTAGAGCTTTACAGAATTAATTTCCCCAGTTCTATGATCTAGTACATCAATATACTTGTCTAATCCACCCCGTTGATTAGGGTGTTGCTCTTTGTCATAAGGATCATTAAATATAGAAAATGATCCATTAGATTTAAGATTGTAAGTTTCGATAACCATTCACTATCCTCCAAAAACGAAAAGCCCCACACAACCTAAGTCATATGGGGCTAGTATCGCCTATACTTAACTAGCTGTCAAGTAAGATTTGGTATTTACTATAATCTATTTCACCTTCAAGCTTCTTGTGAGAATAGTCTGTAACACGTTTCTCAAAGAATGCCCCATGCCTTTCAGCACTTAGCATACTATCCATCCACTTTAAAGGGTTTACTGGAACTTCAAGACTTCCAATATAACCTGCCTTAAATAGGATATTCTTTCCTAAGTACTTAATGTAGTTCTTGAAGTCCTCCTTATCAATTCCTTCCAAACTACCCTTCTCGTAGTAGAGATCAATGATGGCATGTTCTGCCGCAACAAAATCGTCTACCATAACTTTAGTCGTTTGAATGAGGTCGGTCTTCTCTGCTTCAGTCAAGTCTGGAATAACATGCTTAAGAACAGCAAGGTTATTCTCAACATGAAGAAACTCATCCAATAAACTCCATTGATTAATGTCATTAAAGCCTATTAGTAATCCATAACGCTTCTTGTTCAAGAGGGCAGTGAATTGAGCGAACAATCCTATACCCTCCCCTAAAAGCACTTGTGTAAGCTTTAGGGCGTACCCAAGAGGAGTGCTTAACGGCAGACTACTAAAAGACATCACATCAATCTTACTAGTCATTTCCTTATACTGTCTGAATGCATTCCAGTCTGCATCCGTAAACCCAAACGTTTCCCCAGCTAATGCGTAAGCCCTTTGATGACGTACTTCCTTTGCTGCCTGTTGAATAAATAAAGTTTTAATTTCATTATTCTTTGTGTAAGGTAATAAGTCTACATATCCCTGAGCTACATTCATATCTAACTGAGTAAAGAATAACAAAGATGTATCTAAAATATATTTGTTGTATTCATGTGTACAGTTAGGGGTTTTTAATCCATCCTTGGAGTAGTACTGCCTTAAATCATCCTGTAAATCTACTTGCCCCTCATGCCAGTAAGTATCAATGAATTGCTTCTTTTCCGCCTCGACTGCAAATGGGTATTTAAAAGGTCTATAACTTAAACTTTCTTCAAATATTGACATTATCTGGTTCCTTAACTACCCAATCAGAAGGACAAAGATACTCTCTGACATAATTGTTGTGAGTTTTATATGTCACTCTAATATTTTGAGGTGTTATCTTTATCACTTCTGCTTTAGTCAAGCCTCGATAATCTTTTATTAGACTTGCCACTTTGTCTCCAACTTTTAACTCCTGTCCAAAGAAGTCTTTTGCTGTATTTAACCCGAGCATGAAATACACTCCTCAAAATTAATTTCTACATTCACCTTGTTTAAGGGTTGAGATGTATCCACATTATATGTCTGTACAGGTTTTTCTGCTCGACAATAATACAAACCTTTTAGTCCCTTCCACCAAGCAAGTATATGAATGTCACTCATTTTTTGTAGAGTAATATCCTTTCTAACTTTAATGTTGTTAGACATTCCTTGACATACCTCAGGCTGTCTAATTGAGGCTAGTTCAATAATCCATTTTGGATCAATTTCACCAAAAGTTTTATAGACTGCATACATCCAATCAGGAAGACCTTTAATTCCTTGAATACTTCCCTTCTCCCTTTCAACTTGATCCCAGAATTCCTCTGTATCAAGTCCCAACTCTTGTAACTCACTTTTGAGGTGGTGGTTCTTAATCAAGAAACTACCAGCTCTTCCTTCAGATAAAAATGCATTAGCTGATAGAGGTTCACAACTAGGAGATACACCTACCATATCACTGCTTGAAGCGTTGGGGGCAATTGCCATTAAGTGACTATTACGCATCCCACTGCCAGCACAATCACTACACTCACCACGCTCAGTTGCCAATTGCTTACTGGCTTTAACAGCTTCTCTTTTTATATACGAGAATATTTTATAAGTTTCGCTAGCTGCACTGTTCATTCCCCCAGATTCAAAAGGAATACGTTTACTTTGTAAGTAAGAATGAAAACCTAAAGTACCTAAACCAATTGCCCTCTCTTTACTTGCTGAGTAAACAGCTTTGTTTAACTCTGGGGGAGCTAATCGAATAAAGTATTCCAGTACATTGTCAAGAAGTCTAACAATATCTTGTACTATTGTTGTCTCTTTCCATTCGTCATATTTATCTAAATTTAAACTTGATAAACAACAAACCGCTGTACGCTTCTTACTTGTCATTAAAGTAATTTCATTACATAGATTACTTTGCACAACTTTGTAAGTGGGTTTGGTAATCCAACTAGGAATACTTTTATTAATTGTGTCGATAAAGTTTAAGTAAGGCTCACCAGTCTCATAACGAGATTGAAGAATCATTTTCCAAACTTCACGAGCACTTAATTTTCTTCCTGTATTTCCGTGCTTAGGATCAACCAATTCATACTCTTCACCTTTGATAACAGCTCTCATAAACTTATCAGTTATGTTTATCGCATTGTTGAGGTTAAAGCATTTCTTATTAGCATCACCACCAACTGGATTACGCATCTCCAAGAAAGATAATATTTCTGGATGATCGATATCTAAATATACAGCGATACTTCCTCTACGAGATTCTGTCTGCTTATACGATAAAGCATCAGCATCGTATCCACGTAAATGAGCCATAACTCCTGTAGACTTTTCATCAGGGGCTCTGTTGTTAGCATAAATTCCAATGCCGCCTCCCATCATACTCAACCAACGTGTTTCTGTACTTGAATCCACTAGACCTTTTTTATTGTCAGTGATCATACTCAAGAAACAAGAAATTGGTAAACCATCTGGAGTTACGTTTTCCTCTAACCATTCACCAGCTTCATCAAACTGATGATTTCTAAAAGAAGGCCAGTCAACATCCACTGCATTAGAGAGCACAGGAGAGGCGAAAGTAAACCAGCCTCGACTTGCATAGTCATAGATTCGTTGAGCAAAATCATAATCACCAAAAGAATAACAAGTTGCAGCTCTTGCAAAAGACTCTTGTGGAGAGTCTTCATGTTCCTTTTTATAAAATCCCTTTTTCGTAAGGAGGACCAGACCTTTTTCCGGTATCAACTTATCTCTGGAATAATCAATAAGGATACCGTTATACTCTACTACTGAATCTTTATCTTTAATCAATCAATTTCCCTCAATATTACTGCTTCTTTGTTTTCTAGTTCAGGCGCTTCTTTGTCAAAAGGAGTGTCCTCAGGGATTTCAATACTCAAATGTTTTTCTTCATCCCACGAAGTATCATTTCTTGGATTAAGGGATTGTAATTCCCTAACCATTGAGATATCTCCAGAAGCTTCTACATAAGCATCTAAAGAAGCTGCTTTGCCTGTCACCCAATCTCTGTCCAATCGTTCTTGGAATACCACACGAAGTCCATTATAAGCAATGTTGCTTGTGCGAGGGCGATGAAAACAATCTTCTATTTTATAGGGCTTAGTTATATCAGCCCCATTTTCAAATATAATTCTTTCAAACTCTTTGATATTGTTTGTTTCTTTTGCGCTCTTAAATCCTAATACTTTCTCTAAATCCTTGAAGCTAAGATAATTCACTGGCATATTCTATTCACCTTCTACATAATTTAAACATACTTCATTAGGAATGGTCTTTCTAAACATAATCCAATGTTTGAACTGTGCTGACCACTTCTGATAATTCTTATCTATATGAGTAATACCATCCTCATTAAAGAGACCTTCCCATGTATCTACTTGCTCACTATATACAGGAATACTCATAGGAGTCCCTTGATGTTGTGTAACAGAAGCATGGATAATTGCACCACCCATCAATCTATCCCAGACACGTTCTACAGTTTCTTCTGAAGTATCGAGCTTTCTAAAACTAACTTGTCCACAAGCTACTGAAGATATTTTTAAAGCTTCTTCTAAAGTTAAAGACTTAAATACCCCTTCAACATCTGTTTCTAAGATGTAATCAAATTTACCACTTTCAGGACAACGAGCATGTTTCACATAAGGAGTATGCCATTCCCCAGCCTGAAGTGTTTCAATCAATCCATTATCTTCAACTTCTTTCTTAGCCTTCCACATACAATCAGCTAATTCTTTAATAGCCGGATCAGCCATCTCATCTCTACGAAGGTGCCAGAAGTTATCCCATTCAGTAGCAGTGAGGACACCCTTCACTGTAGTAAAGGCTTCACCAATACGATTAACGATTTGCTTATGATATCCAGCATCTTCCCAAGCTTGCATGATATCCGCTACTCTGTTAGCAGAAACTTTCCACGCAACCTCTTTTGTACGGTAACCATCATCCCCAAGTTCTGGATCATATTCTGGATTAAATACTTTTACTAAGGTATCTATTTCTTCCCCAGCCTGCATTCCAGCCTTATTAGACCCAAAGACAATAGGAACATAAGGACTATTCCTAATCGCCTCTATACGCTTCTTAATAGGAACTGCACGAGAGCTTTCAGCGTTCTTAGGCAACATACAATGAGTGTTTAACTCTGCCAAAATCCCACGATAAGCTTCGTACTCAAATGTGATCAAGTTGGTCCCACTACTTGCCGCTTGGGAATAGGCTACCACACGAGCAACTGTACCCGATCGTCCCCTCACTTCACTCAGGTATTTCAATATATTTTCCTCCCGTCTTTTTATTTGCTATATTCACGACACATTTCCTATTGAGGGGAGTCTGGTATCGCTTTCAGCCTGTGTTAAGTTTTGTAAAGAGATAGGTACAAATTGACTGATATCCGGCTTCTCATGATCAATGAATTTAGCCACTTTATCATTACTGTGGTTCTTTAGACAGTAATAAGTTTCATCATTGAATACGTTAGCATCTACGTACCAGTTATTCTCTCCAGCATCTTTAACTTTCAAGGCATGTTGAATTAATATGTAGTCCTCTGAGGTGGTCAATTTAGTCTCATTATTATCTAAGACAGCGTTAAACGCTTCATTCACCTTAAACCCCAAGGCTTCCAACTCCACCATGTCTTGAGATAAGTAGACGTATTCATCCAGAATACCATCAAGAAACTCAACAAAATTACCCTCTTCAAGGGCCTCCAGTTGCTCCTGAAGCTCTTCTATCTTAAGTTCATATCTCGACTTAAACCTTTGTAGTAAGAGCCCCTTATCTAATCCTATAAGCTCATAGGGGTTTTGCCCTATGGCACACATCCATTTCAGTATTCTTTGCTTCAACTTAAGCCCCTTATGTGATTGTAGATTTGTTCCCAATTAAACTGAATAAGATAAGGTCTAGTGGGTTTTATCTTTTCCATATAGTCCAGTCTAAACTTTATACTTAATGTTTCGTCACTTAGTGTATTTAATACTTCATAGCAGTCGTCAATAAAGATATTAGCTTTGATGTATTGTTTAGTGGCAGTGAATATAATTCCATCATGGTCAAACCATTTATTTAGAAAGTTAGTTTTAGATAGTGCATGTTCAGGAATTATCCTTGAGACAAATACTATTTTATGCCCTAATTCCTTAAGTTTTGGAATCCACTCTAAAGCGTCTTTTCTTGGGCTTCTACCATCGTATACTGTAGGACTCTTAAAGAATTTCAGTGGATCATCCCCATTCAACTGAAACATTTCAGATAAGTTGTAAGGTTTAACTCCATTAAAATTGCAAATACTTTCCCCTTCAGGGGTTAGTCGATACTTCTCCCATAAGTAAGCAAGCCACCAATCACCAGTGTCACAAATAGTGCAGTCTACATCTATTGCTATTGTAGACATAAAAATTCTCTCACTGCTTGTTCAATACTTTCCAAATAAGAGTCCTCACTAAAATTGTTTCCAATTATCTTAGTGTTGTGAATTACACCATCTGGAATGTAATTTCTGCTATCACCGTCAAAAGTACAACCGCCTCTATAAATTTTTATCAGTAGGATATTTTCCATTCCAACTTTCTTAATCAATGGAGCAAGTTCTTCTTTAAAACCACAACTACCATCAATAACAATTTCATTGTCCTGAATAGCATTAGCTCTTGCTTTACCAAAATACTCATCACCAAATCTTGGTTTACAAATTAATTCAGAGACATAAATTACCGCCTCGCGGACAGACAAATTAATATTGTGGTAAAAAATAATTCCTGCATCTTTTCTAAATGCTCTACCTACTCTATTAGACAAGTCATATTTCAGAATATCACCAAGCTTATCAAGCTCAATAGAATTAATGTCTAAACTAAATTCTGGTAAAGGGAGTTCTTTAGTCTCCCGATTATTATATATTTCCCAATATCTTTCTTCTGACACACAGAATAGTTGTTGAGTGATTTTATGTAAGCTATCTTTGCACTCCCTAACCACTAAGGGTATCCCCACCTTTTTGAGGTGAGAAACAGCTATGTCCTTTCCACATAGCTTAGGGCCATTTAATAAGATCACTTTGGTATTATTTAGTGCTCCCATTTTAAGACTCATAATTTATTTTCCTGTATCCAATCACCATTCTGATCTAAAATCATTGGCTCTAGTACAGGCATAGAATCGATGATTAAAGCTGTACTAATAATTGGTCTTTTAATATTGCAATTGTTGTAATTAAATGCGTATGTAGAATCATTAATTAAACAACCAGCCTGTAATCCCCAAAACAATCCATTTGGATTTGCCCAGTACCCAACATAAGCCTTCTCATGGTAATGTCCTTGAATAGCATTCATGCCCATTTGTTGGGACAATTGAACTACGTCAGAAGACTTGCCATGATGTAGATAACACTTACTTCCATTAGGTAGATCGATAGTCATATCAAACCACCATTGCCACTGATCATCAACACCTAACACATCGTTGTAGCTTTTTAAATACTGTCTTGGTATTCCATGATGCTTAGCTTTACGATAAACCAAACTGCCATGATTACTCTCAAGAATATCCATTACAGGAAACAATTTCTTCAACTCTTGAATAACCGGCAAGGCTAATTTCAATTCGTCACCAGCGCTTGGTAAATCTGGATCACTATCATGGAAACTTAAAGCATGTTTATCAAGCTCATCCCCTAAACAGATAATTCTTGTTGGATTGTATTTATCCTTCAAGTGACTTAAAAACTTTAATGTATCTGGGTGATGATAGGGAATGTGCATATCAGAAATAAGCAATACCCTACTATTATCTTCGTTTATATCTCTCTTATGAATTTCTCTTGATTTGAACTTTTCATAAGGAAACTTAATTGGTTTATGAGTTATTTCAGCTTTAGCTTGAACACTGATTTCTAAATCATCTTCTGTAGAAGAAGACATGTTCTCATACCATTCCCACCATTTATCCCAAGTATTTTTTGCTAGGAAATCATAAATGGTTCTTTGAGCAATTCCAAGTTTTTCTGATATGGCAATACCCGTTTCTGTTTCTGCCATCTTTGCAACTTTTAAACGAGTATCTTCATCCTTTAAACTGTTTTTAATTTCATTCAACTAAATTTCTCCTCATAGAGAATATCTCTGTACTCTCGTGTTTCATATCCAATGCCATACCACTTAAGAATCTCCCATAAAAGTGGTCCTGCTCTATCATCTCCACGATATACTTCTTCATCATTAAGGGTAGCAACTGTATATCCACCACTTTCAGGGACATGAAATATTAATTTAGACATTTAGAAATTCCTTTATTGAATTTTCTAATTCTAAATTTTCAACTCTCCCCAAACACATTTTCAATAAATTCTCCGCAATGGTTAATCTATCTAATGTACTTGTTTCGAGCTTAACTAATTCATAAACACTTTGCTCATCAAAATAAGGAACTCGATAGTAATTGACATCTTTATATTGTCTATCAAATACTTTTTCTACACCAAGCTCTTCACAACGTTGTTGTTGATATACTGTATTATATCCACTAATCATTGAGGCCCAAGCATTTTTAGCATGACCTGTGGCTTTCCAACTTGTTTTACCTGAAGGTGCAGACCAAATTTGTCTTGTTTCTTTATGCCGGATTATCCATGTTTCAAAGGGTTTAATTTGTTTCATCTACTATCATCCAATCTCTAGTTACATATCCATAAGGTTTATATACTATTGTATAACCCTCTATGAAAATAAAATCAAACTGTAATTTTGAGATTATTGTTTTCAAATGATCCTGAATTCCACCTATGGCATTAAACTGCTGTTCTGTAACTTTCAATTTTGATCTTATATCAAAATATGTTTCTGGGTTTAGCATCGCTTCTGAGATCAAACCTAAAATAGCCCCAGCAGTTTTGCCTGTGCAAAAATTAAACTTAGCTTGATAGTCTATTAAGCACTCCCAAGATAACCCCGTACATATTTTCCTAGCTAACTTACTGTATTTGTATTTCATTAATTCTCCTTAAGGTAATTAACTATCTGTTCTCTTCGTTTCGGAGCAGAACTAGCTGGAACAATTCCCCGCTCAATTAACCAAGGCTTTCCACTTTGCTCTTTTAAGATTGCAATAGCTTTCTTCTGCACAGTTGCTTCATCAAAACTTAGTCCCTGTCTTTCTGCATAACTTTTTGCTTTGTGTGCTTCTGGTGTAACTAATTGCAAACTGTTTGGGGGAGGAATTAAGTGCTTCAAAAACTCTAGTATTTCTGATTCATCATTAATTGACACATTGCCAGAGATATGATCTACCTCTAACTTACTTTTACCTTCCCATTCACCACTCAATGCACAATAAGCGCCTGACTTGGCTCTCCCTGTATACCCTTCTGGAGGTTTGGAACATGCCCCATTTTTAAATATAATCTTAATGGGGCTCTGATTCCAAACAGCCTTTCTCAAAGATCCTCTGAGATAAGTGAAAAAAGCTGTTTTATTCTTCCAGACTTGTGGATACCATTTCCAAGGCTCCCACTTATCCATAAATAAATCCTATTTATAGTCCTCAGAAGAGGAAGTAATAACTGTTTCTTCTGCCTGTGCAGCTTCTTGCTCAGCCGCTAAACGTTGTTGTTCTTGCTGATACATCCCCTCCAAAACAACTGTATTACGAAGGAAGCTTTTAGAAAGCTCTTCATGATGTTTCTGCAAAAACAAAGCTTCGTTGTGTTGCTTTTGAATTTCTTCTAATTTAGTCATTCATTATTCCTAATATTCTATTTTCAATTTATCAAAGATATCTTTGATATCCACTTTGTCATTTTCAAATCTTAGCATACGAGCTAGATCAAAATTTTCTCTTATCATGTACAACCAATCGATATTTAATTTATCTCTTCTCCACCCCTCAATAATAGTAGGCTCTGGATAAAGTTTCTTATAAACACCAATTAAATTTTCTAAAGCTGATTTGTCATCTACTGAATCTACCAAAGCTTTATATGCAGACTTCTCACCCCACTTAGTTTCTGTACCAGAATTAGCATGATAGCAATCAGAATCGTCTCCAAATGCTACTTGGAAGTAGAGAAACATTCTCCCAATACCACGTACATCACCTTTTTCAGTCAACCAAAGTTTTCCAAACTGATCACCATTTTGAATGCCCTCATCAATTCTGTTCATATTCATGAACTTGATAGGCTGAGCATAGTAATCTTTATCTACTCCAACAATAATTTTATTGTCTTGCTGATAGCACTCTTGTACAACTCGATCATCTGCTTCAATGTCTCGAACGATTTCACATTTAAATCTTTTCTCAAGATAATCGTGTACATCTTGCAAATGAATTGGTTTTATTAAATCACTTCGTTTACCCTTATAATGTTCTACTGTAGAACGGGCTACACGAAAACTTTCGCCTTCACCCAAGAATCCATAAGACTTAGTTGCACCAATAGAATTTCCACAACCTTCCCACATTAATTTCGCTGTGTGCAAAACATTTTCTAAAGGTTCTGGATACTGAACATCTTCATAATCGAACTCTTCTACCAAATAAGGAGAAGTTCTGTTCTTATTTTCTTCAGCTAACCAACCCCCAGACTTCTTGGCCCAGTGACCATAGAATTCTGTTCTACTTGCAAACTCTCTAATCACTCCAGTAGCTCTATGAGTTACTTGTACTGCCCTTCTTTCTCCCGCAGATGCAGCCGTATGCTTGATATAATCAGCATCAACCACTGCTATCAATCCCTTACTCATTCCACTTATCCTTTATATATTCCCAATATGATCCAACATAAACACTATTGTCATTCCAAAAATTAACAAGCAATAAGATAAAACTGCTTGTTAATAATGGATTGTACTCAAACACTGCATCAATAAGTGTTATAATTACTAAACTTGGGTAGTAAAGAATAAGTAAGATAGCGAGCGAAAATACTGCCACTAACTTACTCATACTTATCTCCTAATTAGAATGGACTATCGTCATCCCCTTGGTCTTCTGCTGGAGCAGCTTTTGCCTTTGCAGCTTTAGCAGGTTTAGCTGCTGGGGCTTGTGGCTCATCTTCTTCTACAGGCTTAGATGCTTCTGGAGATTCTAAAAGCTTCTGTAAAACACTTCCTTCATATTCAGGAGCAGCTTTCATCATTGCAATTACTTTGCCACGCAAGAACACTAAGGTTTCTTTAGTAACGTTGTTATGGTTTATAATAAGTGGCTTAGTAGTGAGTTCTTCAACTTCTACTGGTTTACCTTTAACCATTGGCAATTTGCTAGCACCTTTAAAGTTAACGTTATTGTAAACAATAACATTTCCTTTATCGTCTTTTTTACCATTCTTATCTTTGGTACTTGTCACTTCAACATCAGCGTAGAATGCTGCACCAAGTAATTCTGCAATATTCATATTGTTATTGGCATCAGTACCTAGAATATGATCATTACCTGTTGCCTTGGCAATCTTAGTAAGCAAGTTTTGTGGATGGAATGTCCACACCTTACCTTCAATTAATTTACCCTCAGCATCTCGTGGTGGAACAGCAGTGAAGTTTACTCCCTGAATATCTCCACGGAAATTTTTATTTAGCATTAAACGATATTGTTTTTCTCCAATATCACCACCGTAGTCAACCACTTGATCTACTAGGTCAGCAAATATAACTACTTGTTGACATGGTTTTTGTGGGGTGACAACTTTAGTCGCTTCATCAACAAAGTCTTCGCGCTTTTGTGTACCAACGTCCACAATCAAGCTAATACGAGCTGATTGGTTCCCTGCCTCTGGAATTGGAAATTTATAAGCAACTCCATTTGGAGCTACGTTAGAATATGATCCAGCTTGTTTTGCACTGCCTTGTGATTTAGGTATATAACTCATTAGTTTGTCTCTTTATTTAAATTTAATTTACTTAACAGTTTATTTAGAAAGTTCCAGCTTACTTCCTTGCGAAGTTTCCGCCACCCTTTAGTTGGGTGATAGAAACCATCCCTTGTCATGTGATCACCTAAACCAATAGAAGCCTTAGGCACATCACCAACAAATTTCTCTTTGACATTATGTTTATGTCGTCTATTACTCACATTAACTCCTTAGTGAATCTCTGAATATCGTGTACCAAATTGTACATCACAACCAAGTTTCTTTCTCAGCATGAAAGTTGTATTCACTTCTTCCACAGCAGCATTTAACATCTCTTTTACAGCGAGCTTGTTTTCTTCTGTGTCTCTAAATGAAACCACTAATTCATCATGAAACTGTCCTGATAATCTTTTTACAGACCATTTCTCTTTCATTTTTTCTAAGAATCTGTCCACCCACATATCAAACATGAAACTTCCTGTTCCTTGACATAGAGTAGAGAATCTATCTTTGTTACTACGAATGTTGTAACAGAAACCATTGATAGGATTAATTAACCATTTAAGTCCCCTAGCATCTGTTATCACACACTGATCATCAGCAATAGCTTCGATTGACCAATTCATTTGTTTGTAACCTTCTACAACCTTTTTAGCTGTCGCTAATGGAATCTTAGATTGTCTTGATAAAGTCTCTGCGCCACTTCCATACTGGCAAGCATAATTTCCACCTTTACCTGTCTGTCTAATAATCCCTAACTTTGTGAATTCTGCTTTCTCCTCTGGAGATAAATCATCCCTTTTCTTAAGCTCTTTGTATCGAGCCTCCTCTGCGGGAGAAAGTAATCCAGCAAGTACTGCTAGCTGCAAATGAGGGTCATAACCTTTGACCGACATAATCTCAACATACTCAGGGTCATGAGGTATCATGAAATTATGTTTAATTCTGTCTTCCAGACTGCTCATATCACTACCACACAAAATCTTCCCTTTCTCAGAAATTAAACTTCCACGGATATATTTTCCGAAGGGTTTACTTACTGATACTAAATTAACCAATTCCCTATGCTTTTCCCTCAGCGTATTGGTAAATCCTCCATTTCTTGCTACTAGAAATCCATCCTCTGACAAATCCCTTTTAAAACCCTTCAGCACGCCATAGCGATGCTTTATCACACTGTACTTGGCATAGGCCATAATCTCTGGCACAACCTCTGCTAGCCTTAATACAGAAGGGCACAGCTCCTTACCATCGTCACCATCCCTGTTAATTTGTGGGATCTTCCTTGGCACAGGTTTAAGATGCTTTTTATAACCACTTTCAACCCAAGCTGTCTTATCGCTATCCTTAATGTCGTACTTAAATGTTTCTGGCACCCAGCCTTTAGAAAATAGGAAGTCTTTAATTTGTTGACTACCATTAATATTTGGGGGCTCATACTTGTTAAGAACTTTCAATTCAATGTCACTGACCACAATGACAAGTTCATTTCCATCATCATCCTTCTGACCAATCTTAGCTAGTGCTGCTTCCCAGTTAGATCCTGATACACTCAACTCACCATTCTTCTTGTAACAGTCTTTTGGCTTGTTTTTCTTAGTGTATTTGGGCACTTGAGGCATTACACTCTCAAGCTCTTTTGCAGCAGCATCAATAAATCCTTCTAGCTCAGCAATACCTGCATCAATTGCTTCCTCATCAGCCTTGAATCGTGTCTTTTCCTTCAGACGACTTATATCCATTTTGTGGCAAAGAAATTGTAAAATCCTATCAATGTAATCTTCAACAGAACTTGACTGTTTGTACTGATCGATATGACAAACTTCTCCCTCCACTCGCTTACCGTCTACATCACCAATATCAACAGCAAGCTTCACTCTTTCATACATATCGATTAAACGATCTTTTAAATCCTCCCAAAGTTCGTAGTTAATCTCAACGTCTGTTTCACATCTAAATTTATACTCTTCGTAAGTAAGATTTTCCCAATCGTCAATTTTAGGTTTGGCAATTCCATAGTCCTCTAAGAACGAATCTAAACCATGTTTCTGACGTTCAATATTGAGATACCAACTCACTGCTAAAGTATCAATAACCATTAGGTTAGATAAATCAATTCCTAAGATTTCTTCTGCTAAAGGCACATCGAAGCAAATACCATTATGCATAACAATTGGAATATTATTATCTATATGATATTTGAAGAAGGCAATCAGCCGCTCTTTATTATCTCCCTCAATACTTTTAATTGTCTTATCAGATAGTTTAAATGATAAAACATGGATCTTGGTGGCTTCATCCAGTAAACCATCCGATTCTAAGTCTGCTACAGAAGCATTAGCCCAGTTTGTTATCTTTTTCAAAGTGTTCCTCTACCATAAAGTTTCTCCTTCCCATTCATATTCCTTTAATCTTCCTGTGTCAGGGTTGTACTGAGATTTAATTTTTTGCTCATTACCATAATCTCTATTTTTTATAAGAGACAAGAAAGAATTGTGTTTGGTCTCTCCAAATTTATTTCTCTCAAATCCTATAATGTTAGAGAACGATCTCATGATACCCCTACTTCCTGTAAGTTGAGCTGGCAATACCTCTCCACCCTCTTCATGACTTCGACCAAATTTAGGAGGATTCAAATGTGATAGCACATAAATATGCATATCTAATTCACTAGCCAAATTTGCAATTTCACTTGAGTATCTGTTGATAAACTCATTAGCTTCTGCTGTTGGCATCGTATCCACTAATCTGGTCATGTTATCGATATAAGCAAATTTGCATCCATACTCTGCATTATTAAATCGAATAGCATTCAGTATTTCTGGTAAATCAAATCTGTAACTAGAATTCCCTTGACTATTCCACATAAAGATCTTATCTTCCAAGCTCTTCATAGTCTCATAGTATTGTTCTTTGTTTTTCTCAAAGACTTCCGGTCTGTTATAAGGAATAGAATCTATCTTAGCTGCAATGTTCCAACAGGTTTTGATATTATCTTCTTCCAGCAAAGCGACGAAGCTTGGCAATTTATGGAAATTTGCATTGTGAGCACTAGATTCATGAGCTATGGCTGTTTTACCACCGCCTACACATCCAGCAACACAAGTAGCCTCCCCAAATCTTTGACCATACATTACGGTCGATAATTTTTCCCAAGGATGAGATAAACCAGACTCAGGTTTGGTAATTCCCCTTTCCATTGCCTGACTAACTGTAACCACACCTTGTATTGGAGGTTTACGAGCTTTCCATTTAACAAATTCAATAAAGCTTTTATAATCGCCAGACTGTAATGCCTCATTAGCGTCCTTAACACCAGTGACATGTGGAGCTTCTAGAACATTTGGCAATACTTTTTGAACTTCTTTAACCGCATTAACCCCAGCTTCATCATTGTCAAATACTAAAACAATTTCATCAAACAGTTCCTCTATTTCCTTACGCATTCTCCCTAAGGTAGGGGCGGCACTACCGGCTCCATGAGGAATAGAGACAACAGCATGTCTATACTTTCCATTCTGCCCAAACGTATGGTCTAGCATGTACTCCAAGGAAAGACAATCCCATTCCCCTTCCGTCACATATAAACGCTTGGTTCCTCTCTTCTTCGCAACTTCCCAGTTAAAAAGATCACAACCAACAATTTCTCCTACCGACCAATGCAATTTTTTATTCAGTAAAATTGTTTTGTAACCTTTTAGATTTCCCCCTAAAGAGTAAGGAAAGTTAAAAGAATTTGGAGTTAATCCATCAAACTCACTATAAGCTAATCTTACGCCTGCCTTTTTAAAGTATTCTTTAGGAATCCCTCTATAAGTAAATTCAGGGTGTTTTAACTCTTTAATCTCCCGAATCTCTGCATCAATTTCTTCCTTAGTCTTTTTCTTTGGTGGTTCTGGCTCATACCCTTCGTCATAAGGGTTTTCTACGTACGCCTCTAATCCTTTGGCTGCACAAGAGAAACAATAACCAGTGTATTTACCTCTACCATCATCATAAAAGACCTGTAATCCTTTCGCAGAAGTACAATGATCTACTTCATGCTTTATCTTTTCTATACAGCTAATATCTCACCTTCCTACTTAATTTCCTTTATATCATACTCAGAAGTAAGTAACCCAAAGATTATTTCTTTCTGTTTGCCCCTTAATTCTATTTTGCCATACCACTCATCTTCAATATAGAAGTCCAACTCATCTTCATAACAATCATAAGAACAACTGCAACTATTCGAAGTATAGACTACTTTCACAATATCTTCAGGATATTCTTTGTCCTTCAGTTCATATGTATAAAGTCTTTTACTCATTCTTTTCAACTACCTCATTTAATAATTTACTAAAGGGATATCCATCTTCAAGTATGTCATCAATACTCATATTGTAAAGGATGTCTACAGCAGCTTGTAATGCATCTACTGCATATACTCTTAGTAATGGTTCATCTAGAGGGTCTAAGTCATCTTGATACCAGTCTTCTAATACGGCTAATAGTTCCGAATCATATTCTCCTGTATCACTATCAAAATAGGGACCGTAAGCCCAGTGATAAGAGTCACTATCGGCGTAGCCATTCATAATATTCTTTGCAAGATCTACACAAGCTGATCGAACTTCAGGCAGACTCAGTAAAAATCTATTTTCTGACTCTTCCTGCTCTTTATAATATTCACTCAAATAATAGCTATTAGAATCTTGATACATACAATATCTCCTATTTTTCTAAGTTACAGAAACGACAAAGGCCATTTACTGGCCTTTGTGTTTTACTATGATACTACCTTTTAGTTTAGCTTATTTTACATTCCAACGAAGTTGATTAAGCTGTACTGAACGGAGCTTAACTTCATTACCTGTACGATTAAGAATATCTAAATCTACTGTAGCCATGCGTTTAACATTGTGTTCTTCCAATTTCTTGGCAACATTCTTGGTCATCAAAATCTCACGAATTGCACTTTCAGTATCTGTCTCAATCAAGACATTTTCGTAAGATGCAACAAGAGCATCAGATACATCCAAGCCCTTATCATCGTCAATCAATTCAATTGTTACTGTTCTACGTACACCCATATTAACATCCTCTTGTTTAAGTTTAACATCTGTTTCAGAAACACCCATATTATCAGGCATTTTCCAATAACCACCAACTCTCATTAAGTACTCTTTATCCCAAACCAGCTTTACAGATTGTGAAGCACTAGATTCCACTTTAGCATTAGATGAAGATATTTTCAAATCTTTTTCTACTTTATTTTCAACCAATTCTAAATCTGGATATTCATAATCTTCTGATTCCTCATTATCCCATATAACATGAAACCAACCGGAAGATTTAATTTCGTTAACAGTACCTTCAACCTCTGCCGGATTTCTGGTAGAATTTCCATAATATCTTGTACCCTTTCTTATCTTAACTCTACTACCTACTTTTAACTCATTAGGGTTAGATACTGTAACCTTAATTTTTACTGAATCTGTCAAGATTGGTGATGTAAAGGCTACCTCTGGAAGAGCCTTAGTCGCCTTTTCAGAAAGATAATTTGGTAATACCGATCTAACTGAAATTTTCTTAGACTCGCCACTAACAATAGCAGTATGGTCAAAAGGGCCATCGCTATCTATATACTTCCTTAAGATAGAGTCATCACATAGATAATGATATTCTTTTCCATATAATCTTCCATCAGTATAGAACTTTACTACCGCAGTATGCTTAAACTTAGTAATGTCTGGCATAGAGTTTGGCTTATAAGAAGATTTATCCGTAATTTTATCTCTACTCATTTTACCTTTTTCTCCTAAGTACTTTAGCCCAGATAGACATTTGGAAAATGTCATCTCACCATTTGTAAAATATGGACTACTTGATTTATCATCTTTATGTAGCCAAATAATCTCACCTTGTCTGAAGTATGAACTGTTATCTACGGTAAATAGACTATCTTTAGTCCAACCTTGTTGCTCAAAAGGTGTCATTGTTATCTCCTATACTAAAAAGGAATTTCTTCCTCTTCTTTTAATGTGGTCTTGGCTGTAACTTGACTTGCTTTACGAAGAAACACTACACCACGATCATTAAAAGTGTCCATCAAATCGTCAAATAAGTCTCGCCCCTCAAAATCAAGACAATCTTCAATAGCTAAATAGAATTCTTCTAACATTTCAATGGGTGTACGCTTATCTTCCTCTAACACTTTAACTTCTAATTTATTAACATTGCTTTGGTATTCTACACTAGATTTTACTAGCTGTCTATAATTATCATCGTAGATAGTTTTTACATTATCATACCCAGACTTCTTAAGTTGTTGCTCTTCATCTGTATTAGATGCAATAACAACAGTATCTCCATGTTCTTTTTTAACCAAGTTATAAGCCTCTTCGGCCACGGCTTGGCTTTTTATACTGGCGTAATAACCTCCAGTATCTCGAACACGATCTCTGACCATCTCTGCCACTTCTTTAGGCGGAAAAGCCTCTTCCAGCAATTTGGTGGTATTAGCGGCCAAGTTCCAACTATCAACAGACTTACGATCCCTGTTTAAAGGGAGGTATGCAGGAGCAAAATCATAAGAATATTTATGTCCTGTTATGTCTGTGACGAATAGGCCACCTACGTAGAGTTTATTGGGCCTATCAACTAATATCCTACCAATACTACCTTCCCTAACTTCACCAAGGTCATCTTGTAAGTATAGGCAATCATGAATGATACTATCTCTAAGCTTTGGAGTTATCCCCTCAATAAGATAAGTGAGGTCCTCATTATCTTCTAGGTCTGTCTCTGTAACACACAAGACTTCTTGATCAAACATCTCAGTGTATTCAAAAGAAGGTATCCATAGCTTGTTACCATTCTTAATAGTGACCTTATGTCCGTTCCTCAATAAGACCAATAGCGCGTCTTTGTAGCCCTCTCCCTTGCCACCCACTACCGTAGGGTCCCCTCGCTTGCCAGAAGCCCCCATAAGGAGTGTAGCAGGGTTTAATTGAACACCTTTAGAGGTAAGCTCGATAGTAGGGCCACTAAGATCATATTCAAATGTACTTGGGTCATCCAGACAGTTTTGGACAATCTCCCGTATAGCATTAGGGACTGTCCAGTCTAAAACATAAGTGGCGAGCAAAGATGTCCAATAGCGTTTCATCAATTCAACTCCAAATTAAGTTCTTCCTCAATAAGGACACGATTATTCTTAAAAAGAAAACTCTCTTGTGTTTTCCCACCAAACCAAATTTCACCTTGCTTTTTCCAAGGCAAAAAATTTCCCCAGATAATATTAAATTCCTCTTCGATTTTAGTAATCAATTGGGAGCAGCTTTTACCTTGTAACTCTTTGTGAGAGTATAAGCTTTGGGCCAACATTTGGACAGAGTTACGTTCCCAATCTTGTTGCCTCCAGATTAAATAATTCACTACTTCCTCTTTGGGAAGATTGAACACTCTTGAGTCAAACATAGCACAAGGCTCTAAAACAATATGCCCAATATCATAGTTCATGAAATTAACTGCACTATTCCACCTCATCGTACACATTGAGGCCGATACACTGCAAATTTTCTGGATGTTATTGTTAAACCAAGCAGAAGTGTTGAATGTCTGCCAGTCTTTAAGAACAAGGGATATCTCATCTGACTGAGAATACCCTATAATAACACCTTGTATTTCTTTGCAAAGATGTTCCAGAGTCGCCTTACGAACAATATGCAAATCTGAGTCATAAGGCTTTCCACAGTTTTTAGTGTAAGTGTGGAAAGCTTTTCCATCCAAACGGATAACCACAGGCATTCTTTTAATCAAGAAGTTACGATTAACATGTTCATAACCCTTCATTCTATCGCCAAGACTATTTGCCATATCTGTACTCCTATTTGTTTATCATTCTTAAAAACTCATTAAGCATTTAAAAATGATGCCTCTTACGAAGCATCTAGTAACTCTATTATTAATCCTATTCTATCTTAAGCGATCCTTACTTATTTAGGAAAGTTCATAAAGGGAATTGGGGCACCAGCATAAATATTTTGTGGTAGGGCACCATTCCAATTTTCAGCTTTTTTCATTTCTACTTCAATACGACGAAGCTCTAACACATCTTTATTTTGAGCTAATGCAGCATTCTGAATTCGTAGTGCTTCAGCTTGAGCTGATGCAATCTTTAAGTTAGCGTAAGATTCACCATCAGCCTTTGCACGAGCGGCATTAGCTTCTGCTTCAGCAATAGCAACTTTCTGCTTTTGCTCTGCTTCCACCGTCTTCAGTTGATTCTCTGCTACTAATCGTAATTGCTCTTGAGTAACCTTTTGATTAATTGCTGTCATATAAGTGGCAGAAAACTCAAAGTTACGCATATCAACGTTTATTACGTTTGCACCATATAAAGACAGTTTCTTAGACAAAGCTTCTACAATATCAGTTGATACTTTTGCACGTTGACTAATAAGGTCTGGTGCAGTGTATTTGGCTGTTACTGCCTTAAATACTTCAGCAGTTGCTGTCTGTACATATGAAGACAAGTCTCCATCACGAGAGTATTTCTCATATACTTCTGCTACACGGTCTGGGAAGACATTATAGCGTACAGTAAGACTAACAAATACTGGTTGTGTATCACTTGTAGCCCCTACAGCCTTCTCGATAGTGGCTTCTTCTGCTCGTGTATTGAATACAGAGAGTTTTTGCCAAGGAGGTAGGATTACTAAACCCTCTTGTTCAATACCTTTAATAGCACCAAACTGAGTTACTACACCACGAGTACCAGTGGGGACAGTGTTAAATGGACTTAACACAGCGAGCACAATAATTGCTATAATAGAAATAATTCCCCATTTAGCAAGTTTTGATACGGATTGTTCATTCATAATCTATTCTCCTTAGTTTAAAATAAAATTTATTATAACACCTTTACTTAAGCTTTGTCTATAACTTAAATTCTTTATTAACTATCTCTAACAAGATCATTGAGCAAATCTTCCATTTCCTCTAAAATAGAGATTTGCCCTTTAAGATATCCAAGATCCCAACCAGCATGGTAGGTAAACCAAATTTCTCTTCCAGAGTGTCTATTTTCTATCTTATCTTTTAAAGAGTTAAGTCGCTCTAGTCTTCTGGCAACCCTATCCCTAGAGGCTTTTATTTCAACAGGGTCCACCACAATTATCTCCTCAACTTAACAAATTAGTTAATTTTTCTAAAATTGCTTGGGCTCTTTCCTTTTCAGATTGATGTTCTGCAACTTCCCTCTGAAGGTCGGCCACTTTAGCTGTGTTTTCTGTTATAGCATTATCACGAACGCCAATAACATCTTTCAGCTTATCTACTGTCTTTTGTAAAGAAGAGATAGCATCATCCACAGTTAGCAATTTACCAAAAACATTAAGTCCCATTTTACTACTCCCGATATTTAATTATTTCCAAAGACGATTACGACATTCTTCGAATGTAGTTTGTTTCATCAATTTCCCATTCAAAAACAGAGAAGTTAATTCCCCTGTAGCCTCTTGCTCTAGAGTTTGCTGATCATATAGAACGTAATCATCTCCCTCTTTTTCCACACGTAACAATCCTTTTGCTGACTTCTTCATACCGCTATCAGTAATTGGATCTTTAAACAACTCATAACCAACACCATCAACTTCGCCATAGGTGGCTTTAACTGCCATACCTAAGCTATCACGAGTTAGATACTGCATTGTATAACTGCCTACACCAAACACTATGTTTGTTGAGGCAAATCCTTTGGCTGCTAATCGTTCCATTACATCTAAAGCCACTTTAAGTGTAATAGAATCACCATAGATCAATCCTATGTGACTGTCTAATACTTTGTATCCCTGCTCTGTTACAGTGCCTCCAAAGGTCTCCCAGAGGAGTTCTACAGAGCCTTTTTGTTCTGGTGTAAGTTCAATTTCTTCCACACTAGTGATGCGTTCGTCCTCCATATAATAGTATTGTTTATCATAACGATTCCATTCAATTTCTGCATGTACATCATAGTACTTATCTTGCCATTTGAAGATTTTGTTTGGGTTACATTCACCACACTCTCCATGAGGAGTATCATCTCCCACTTCTTCCCGAATGATTTCTAACGCCCAACGTTTGAAAGTGTCAAAATCTTTACAGTCTTTAGTTAAATCTGTGAAAACATCTCCACAAATAATATCCGCAGGGTTACCAGAATCAGGACGAATAACTACTTTACTCAAACCAATCTCATTAACTGGACGAGCAAGAATATCGGGCTTAAGAATTGGGAGATACTCTGTTAGTACTTTCCAATAATCGTAGGTATCGCTTACCAAGCTTACAATGCCAGTAGGATAGTCTACAGTAATCCATTTACGATAGGATTCTAATTCACCTTGTACAGCAGTTCCAAGACACGCAATAGAGTGTTCGCTTGCTGGCACAGAAGTTGCCACAAAGTACTTCTCAATATCAGTGAAGTAGTACTCTTCAATTAATTCTAAAGCTGGAATTGTATCTGTACCATTTGTAGATAAGCACATTCCGGCTGCACAGCTTGCTGCATCTTGACGATTTGCCATTCCACGGAATTCAAAACCATGAATCTGGAACTGTGTGCCCATTAAGCTGCCAGTGGTCTTTAGTGCATATTCATTAATCAGTTTACGATATTCAGAGATAATCGTAGCTGTGGTAATTGGTTTCCAGCACTCACAAGACATCACAGTTTCGAGATAGTTCACTAACCATGCAAAATCTGGATGAGTATTTGTAATAGTCCACAAAGGAACTTTAATATTTACACGATTACCTTCATCAATAGACTTGATGTGCAAAGGTAAATAACCAATATCATGCAAAGCTTCGAAGTGTGCCATATCAACAGCATCTTTACCAAGGTAAGCATCTACAAGGCGTTTGAATTTCTTAATAGCCTTATGTTTAGGCATTTGAAAGAACTTACTGTTCCACTCATTAATCAGGAATTCAATGACAAACTTTTGAAATCCAAATACTACTACTTTACCATCCCAACGATCTTGCAGGACGGGGAAATGTTTGCCAGAACGGGCGGTCATATTTGAATAAAGCTTAGTTGTACCTTTATTCATAAACCCTTTGTGTGAAAGCTTATAACTATCTGTTTGTGCTAATGGCATAATTATCTCCTAATATAAATTTACTTAATTGTTAATAAACTCTTCCAGCAGTACGGATATTTTCATATATCTCGCCAGCCTTTTCACGCTCCTTCCCAATATCACACTCAACGAAGTAGGCATGTGCTGCCTTCTGTGCTTCATCAATTAGGTGATCTCGTTTACTTTTAAGATATTTTATCTTAAGTTCTTGAGCGTCTTTCTCACAATTCTTGTTTGGACAATACCAATTAGAGGGGTGTGCAGATTCACCGGCCATACACTCTAGGCTGTGTCCACATTTTTGGCAGTGATCGCTAAACATAATCATTTTACCTCTTTCCCCTGATTAAAGTTCATAATATCAATCATTGTAACATAATTACTTACTATTTGGTATACATGAAGCTTATCTATTTTACCTTTAAACAAATCCAAACCTTTAGCGAATATGCCATGAGTGACGTACAAATGAACTTCTTTTGCTCCAGCTTCTTTAAGCTTCTCAGCGAGAGGGATGAATGTTCCACCTCCATCACAAATGTCATCGACAATATAACATACCTTATTAGTAAGATCAATACCTTCAGGTAAAGTAGTTTCTAATATTTTACCGTTGGATGGATCTCTCACTTTTTCCGCCTCAACAACAAATGAAGCCACCCAGCGAGAATCTAAGTACTGTTGAAGTTGATGAATCTTAGTCTTGGCCCCCTTATCAGGACTTATTAAATAATCTCCAGACTGGAATCCAAAAACTGTATCTCTAAAACATTGGTACTGCTCTTTCACTTCAAAAGCGAGATTATCTGCATAATTTTTATAAAAGTCACTATGCGGATCAGTTAAATGAATCTCAATATTATCTAATTCCCAACAAAGGAATTCATCAAAGAAACATTCTAGAGGGCATGGATTACCTCTTTCAAACACTCTATCTGCTCTGCCGTGAGGTAGATATGGTAAATTTATAATAGTCTTTGTTTCGTAATCTGGAAACAATACCTCCAAAGCATACATAACCAAACCGATTTCCCACAAATAGTTATCTGCGGGTGTAATTGGGTCAACTGTAATGCATATGTATCTTCTTGGAGATAATCCTTCAGGAACTTCTAATTTTACATTAGATCCCCCATCAGAAAATTTAATCTTTTTTACAGGAACTTCTACCCCATCTATGAATAATTGTATTGTCATTGTTTTCTCCTAAAGATATTCTCTATAAACATTTAATAACCATTGATCCCAATAATTCCTGTCAACTTTATTTGGTAAACTACTTTCCGCTGACATCTTTTCGATCTTAACGATAAGAGAATCTAATTCTGGCTGAACTTCATTTACAAAGTTAAGCTGCCCTGTTTTTACCGCCAACAAAAATTCTGTTTGGGGGAGAGGATATTCAAAATCTCCATCATTCAAAATACCAAGCATTTGGTAAGAAGCCCTTAGTGCATGACTAACAGCTTTCCAATCCACGCCCTCATCATTCTTAGCTTGTCTAGCCCTATCCCCATACTCTTTATAGATCCCCTCTATAAGCTCATAAGCTTGGTAAACAAATAAAGTGTCTTGGTACTTTCGGCCACATACCTCATAAAAATTTAAAGGTTTTGCAGAGGATTTATCATTCATAGTAACTTTTATTAAAAACTCATCTGTGGGCAAGTTGTCCCAAACCTGACTCAATTTCCAATTGGGTGTTAGTTTAGCTAAAGCTTTCATAGCTCCTTCAACAGACCCCATACGACTACCTTTGATACCGTACTTATTAGCCTGCTTACGAGCATAGCCAATATAGGACTTCATATCTTTGGTGTAGAACATCTTACGTCTATTTTTTAGCTCCCACCATATTTCACCAATATTAGACTCAAACATTTCCTCTCTTGCATGAAGCATATCCAAAGCTACAGTCTCGCCTTTACAGGCAAGTTCTATAAAATAGGGAAGAGAAAATATCTCCACGTCAATATCATCTTTAGTATTCTTAGTCTTATCATTACCTGTAGATTCAGAATAATGCTTGGCATAATTTCCAAGCAACAAATTGTCTTTGTCTGGCAAATAGATTCCTTTATAGTCTTTATCTGAAGTGGGTGTGTTCAAACCATAAAGGTGGCTACCGAATAGGCATTTCATAATTAAATTCATATTAATAGCTCGCCACTGTAGTATTAATATGTCTTGTGCAACCTTTTCCACAAGACTGTGTATAAGACGTTGTAGTATCTGCTCTTGGGCAATGCACTACTGTTATTCCTGTTTGCAGTCCGCCTTGACCTAGATAGTAAACTTTACATGCAGAGAGTTCTGGTGGTAATTTATAATTTTCACTATCATCTGTATAAGACTTGTCTCCACAGCCTACAAGACAAAGAGTAATCATCATTAAAATTAGTGCCTTATTCATTAAATTATGCTCCTCTCATTATTAATATAGGATCTCCAAGTTCTTTTATAAACTTATTGAAGATACTGCTAAATTGTTTTCTTAACCCTAACAAATACTCTGTTTCTGGGATATTCACCAGACCAGTACTTAAATGTGCCTGTGTTTCATCTATAACAACAGAAAACGAATATCCCTCATCTTGTAAGGTAGTGAAAATAACATCTAAATTCAAACGATCTATTGCTAACACTGCATCAATCATTACTTGTCGATATTCTAAATTAGTACTAAACAGCGCATGAGCCAACTCATGGTCTAAAGTTTCTTTATCACATGTTTTAATACCACACAAATAGTATCCATTATCCCCTATTTGGTTCTTTATGCTGGCACAAATGCTTAAAAAGAAAATATCATCTTTAGTGAATTCTCTGGAACAAGCATAACACCGTTCAATTACACTTGAATGGATATTAAATCCGACCCAATCTTTGGCATAGCTAAATGTCCCATCATAACTTTGAGTACAATACCACTTCTTGTACTCTTCAATGGTAAAAACGCCTTCTCTGAAATCATCATTCTCACTTTCATAAAATTCCTGCACTCTTAAAAATGTATGTGCAAGATCTTCGGCATTATCCATTTCAACAACGAAGATGGATGGAGACATTTGATAGAGTTTATAGTTCATAGATTTTAACTCTAACATCGTTAAAGTAATATTCTATCATTTCTAAAACAACAGACCAATCCCCACCAGCTCGATCACAACCCATTTTATAAGGAAAGCCAAAGATGTAACTCTTATCTCCATACATAGCCAGACTCGAAAGACATTGAGATATAGCTCCATAATTTAAATGCCGCTTGTCTGCCCCGTATTTAAATTGGGCATACATATTTGCAACACCATCAATAACTTCAACGTGACCAAGCATTAAGTCTTTTGTCACACCCTCTTTCAATGCTTCTGGGAATGAATCTAAATAACTTTTATAAACATTTGGGTAACGATTCTTAATAGCTAAAGCAATTCCTGATCCCATCACACTTTGACAATTTACTACATGGCCAATTATATCAACTTCACCTCTATCGAAGGCATCAAGAAGGTCACCCTTAATTATTTCTACTGGCATTAGTAAATCTCCTCACCCAAAGCAACCAAAAGTTTAGTGTAGACTTCTTTGTCCTCTTGCTTATTAATCCAATTCACAATATCAAGAACAAATACGCACTCATTAGGTACTTGATAAATATCAAAAGGTGTATGCCTAAGTATGAGATTCGCCTCTACGAAAGTGCCACAGGGGCAATACTTACAACCGACTGGGCTCATATTTTCATATGAATCAAAATGCCTGTCATAAGTATGACCACATTCACAAACCCTATTATCACCGTAATTAGGATTGTACTTACGAATAGTGTTAGTTATTACTGTTTCAATATAAGGATTCTCAGACATCTTCTGCCCCAAATTCCCATGTCTCCCCATCAAGAGCTACACTTATCAAGTTGTTCAGATTTACATTTGACCAATCTCTTTTAGATAAATCCCAAGCGGTATAGAGTTCAGGCTTGTCTTTGACTGGATTAGGTTTTGCATTTTCTATACCATCTCTAAATCCATCAAGACACTTTTCCGTAAAATTACGTTTAGTAGCCTCACCAGAAGCTTTTTTCCATGCAATACTGGCAATACGCCCACGTTTTAGACTGGAATCCAGAAGTGCTCTACGTTCTGAGATTGACATTTTATAAGCATTCATTTTGTAAACCTCTGACTGTTTAAGTTAAGTAATTGTAATGAATCTGATAAAGAAATTCAACTAATATCTTAGATTAAATAATTATATAACAGAGCCTCTATATTTAAGAGATTCTCTTTCCGCGATAAGTACAAGTTTTTTGCATTCAAAGATCAATTCTTCTACTTCTTCCATCAAATGGGGATAAGGGGAACAATCACTTCTTAGCTTTTTCAGTATTTCCAATTGCTTATAATTTTTACTCAATCTCCATTTCCAATAAATTCCTAAAAATATTCTTATCATAATATAAAATCCCCTGAATAAAATAAGCGGCTTAATTGCCGCTTATTTAGATTAGTAAAAAAATTACATACTGTCAAGAAGCATTTATTAAAGCCCCTTCACCTCCCTGCAATATCCCCTTCAGCAAAGCGAGTGAAGTTGTTTTAATAGGCTTTTTAGGAGGACTATCAAGGGTCTTAGCCACTTCAACAACAGCTTGTTGTTGCTTCTTAGCCGCCATAATAGTATCCTTAGAGATTTCTATTCTCCTCATTAGCATCTTTACATCGCATCCTGCACATACTGGGGTATTATTTAAAATAGATTGTTGACTGAAATTCTCTTCTTTCTTACGTTGATTGCAAGCTGTGCAAAGTAAATTAGACATAATAAGTCCTCCAATTAGCATTAAATGATATAATTAAATTTTAAGTAGTTTGGTCATTGCCTTGATTTTGAGGGTTTCCCCTAAACCAAACCAAGCTGAGCGAATAATGTTATTGGTGTTAAGTCCAACATCATAATCTACATGTTGTGTCAGTGCGTTGAGTAAACCCCAAGCTGTGCCTCTTGAGGACTTAAACTTGCTACCAATACCCTTGCCCTGATATAATTCGAGCACTTTCAGTACAAGATTTCTCTGTCTTACTGATAAATCATCAGGGTCTGCACCTTCACCTTCCAGCATATCTATCAAAAATCTCGCCGCTTGGGCATCATTGATAGGCTTATTACATAACGTTGCCACTTGTCCTTCAAATACCTCTGAAGCTTTCGGCAACACATTCAATTTTTGTGTCATAAATTTAGGATTAAATTCAGCCTTATGATTTAATCGTATTTTTGTTAGTCCAGAGTTTTCACCCACTGCAAGACTTAAACTTTGTCCACAAATATTTCTCAAACCAATAAACTTACCTTGAGTGCTACTATTCCCATCAAATGTGGTAGTTAGTAACAAATGAATGTCAACAATATCCTCTTCATCATTTCCAGCAAAGAAAGATGAGTCTGTTTTGGCCAAAGCCCAGATACGCTTTCCGCCATCTAGGGTGCCAAGTACATCCAATTTCCAACCTTTAAGATCGATCAAATCTTTATAGAGCTTAACAATATCCTCTGGCTGTGCAATTTTGTACTTATCAGTAACAACGCCTAACTCTAGATTATTATCTGAACGATATATTACAGATTTACTACCTTTTATGATGGTATCTGCGGATACAGCGTATAAGTTAGGGGTACGCTTCGCTTGCCAGTCTAAGCCAGCGTTTTTCATGGTCGTCTTCAATGAATCCTTTACATTTATTTTAGTACCTAGTCCTTCCCAAGGTACAAACTGTTCACTCTTCTTTGGCACGAGATTAACAATCTGATTCATATTCATAACTCCTTCGTCACTAATTTAGAGATGCCAGATTAACTAATAACTAAAAGTAAGTCAAATTTATTTTTACTGATTTAAATAATATATAAAACTAGCTTGACATCCGTTTAATACTAATTAGATATATGTAAGTAATTTACCTAAACTTTTGCTGATTTAAGTGAAATTTTAGGCAATAAAAAGCCCCACATTACATTTCTGTAAGCAGGGCTATAAGGATTTAATTATATTTGATAGATTTCTTAAAGTTGTCACTCTCTTGAATAAGCTTGTCAATAGACTCTTTATACAAAAGGCAGGCATCTACTAGATTCTTATTTGTAGCTATCAAACTATTGACTTGTCTTTCGAGTAAACAATACCTTTTACAAATTATTTCTATCTCTAAGGGAGACAAATCACTAATTTGATAGAGGTCTCCATTATCAATTTTGACTATTTTCTCATCTAATTGCATAATCCCTCCTCAGTTTTTCTTGGGGAGGGTAATACTACTTGCTTAAATTATAAATAGCTATACATACTCTAATCGAATTCCCTTAAATACAGGAAATCTTGGTACTTTATATTTAGACAATTCTTGATACTTGAATGTGACAGGGAGTCCAATTAGCGCATCTCTGGTATCCCAAAGAGTTTTACGCTGCTCATCGTTGTACCCACTACCAATTTTAAACTCAACATCTTTCCACTTAACGATTAATGCTCCAAGTACGCCAGCAGGGACCATATTCTCTTTATGACTTGAACGTTTAGAATAGCCACGCTCATCTTTAACCTTTTCATTCTCATTGGTCATCTTTTCCTCATAGCCAATAATGATTGCTTCATCATCATAGAACTTTTTGAGCTTTAAAAGTCCCTGAGACTTAAGGGTGTGTCTACCTTGTTTATAAAGACTATAGGGGCAACGTAATATTCCGCCCTCATAACCTAAATTGATATATTGCTCAAGTTTATCCTCACACTCTGTTGGATTGGTTACGTAGAAGGATTTTATTAAATGAATATGTTTTTCATATCCCCCTTTCTCCCAGATATTTTCCACATAAAATTGTTCTAGGTGGGCCTTTCTAAATCCATAATGATCTTCACTATTCCATTTATCATAAATTACGTAGTAGAAGTCTGGTTCTCCCTCTTCACGCATAATCGCAGACTGTACATCATTGAAGTCACCATGTACCATCAATTCCCCATGTGTACCATGAAGGTTTAATTCCTTAAACACTTTCTGTACGTATTGATTAGGAATCAGTTTCATTGTACGACTATACGCCTGCCCATTCACTGCCAAGCAACAGATACCATCCAATTTAGGCTGGATAATCTTAGGCCAACTAACTTCTGTATAAATGTCTGGCACATCTGAGGCTGCTAATTGTGGTCTTAATAATTCCATTAAGCCACCTCTAAACCAAAATGAGAGAGCAATTCTTTTAATTGATTCTCAGAGTGATCATACCAACTATCCTTGATCTCAAGTTTGTCGCCATTTTTATGAACAGTCATTTTACATGCACGACCTTTCACATAATCCATAGCAACAGCAAATCTTGTGGGATTGTAGCAGTTATCCACAATAAACTGGGCTTCTTCATCAGACAATCCACCAGACTCATAATGCAAGAATCCTAAACCTTGTGGTTTAGATAGTTCATAAACCTTTTTAACAAATTCTTTTAAATCAACACCTGTGATATCAATCATATACTTCTCCTTTATTTCATTTCAACGTAGTTATCTAAAATACTCTCTAGCGCTTTTGCAGCAGTGTAGTAGGCATCTGCCATGCCTTTTGTTCTCTCATTATCTGAAGGAGCATTAGCGTAGTAGGTTAGGCGGTTTAGGAGATCGACAAGATTTCTCCTAAAAACATCTTTATCTACTTTTGGTATGTAAGTCACACCATTAATAATCACTGTATTCACTAATACACCATTTGCCAATCAAGTTTATATTTACCCTGTGATAGCCTCTCACACATTTCCTCAACACCCACAAGTATTCTCCAATCTTCTGTGGTTGTTTTATAGCGCCTCTCAATGAATTCTAATCTAACGCCCATTGGAGGACGACAGGACTTTCCAATGGAGTATCCCTGCCAATACTCGCCTGTTTGAAAATCTTTCAGAACAAGTCCATAAACATGCTTACTCTCATTTATCTCCACTACTTCATACATCTTTACTTTAGACCATACTAAAAATGGTTCTTCTTTTTCTGAACAAGAAAACAGCAACAAGGTTATAATAAAAATTAGACATCTCACAAGTATTCCCCTTCATCGAAATCATTGTCTAAAAGATCATCTTCTGGAAGGAGATCTTCTAAGTCCCATTCATTGTCTAACGCATCTTCATACCAATCGTCCATATTATTCTCCTAATTTATTAAGAAATCTTTTAAGCAGTCTAGGATTACCTAATAAAGGACTACCCTCTTGCTCGATTAATTGATTCTTCATTTGGTTAGCCCAATTACTACAGGCTACAACATTCCCAATAACATACCCTTTCGTAAAATCCACACGATCAATAGTTAGATGTAGATTTGGAGAGGCTTGGAATTTAAGCCCTGTGTAATAACAAGTCTTCCGCTTCATTAAACGCTTAACTACATTAAACGTCAAATCAAACTCTTTACCACGGCGTTCAGCAGAGCATTTTAATTGGCTTAACTTACCAGCAACCAATAGATCAAAATCCGATTCTGAGCTTTCTAGGGCGCTTTGTTGTTTAGTTTCCAAAACATCCTCTGACTTTTCTATTGAAGACTCAATATATTTATTAACTAACTCAGCTTTACTTTTATTAACAGAACCCTTCATAACCAAGAAATTATTTCTTAGATGAATGAGAGATTGATCTTTGGGTCTGCCATAGAATCCAGAGAATAACTTATCACTGAATTGACTTAGGGTTAACGTAGCCACTCTTACCTCCGACTGGATTAATTATAGTCTATACTAATGGTGAGTAAATTCTGAATAGACTTCCGCTATAGCCCCTCATACCAGATTAAACTAGCCTTAGAGGAACCATTGAAGAATTCTCAGAATCTATACTAATGGAGCCGTATAATTCTCTACATTGCATGTAGCACACTGTATCTCAAGTGCGGAATAGAATACAAGCAATACTAATCCTGTATTCCGAGAGGTGCTTCTGCTTTAGTCAGCATCATAGCCTTGTCACCTCTGAGACATTTGTCCCACTTCCCCAAGTTTGTTCGAGCCTTTTATGAACTTTAAGATAGTACAAAAGAGGTTTACCCAGAAAACTCCTATCCGAGACTGTTTATAAACCAGTCTAGTCATTAAGTGACTAATCTATATTCAGTATAGCACATATTATTTAGATTTTGTTTCCTTATGTGAAAATATTATATAAACAGTACACAAACAATATAAAATTGTTATATCAACATTCATTATAGTGTTCCAATCTTTTGGTTCTATGGTGCCTGTTAGTAAATAACCAATAGCCATAAAAAATAAGAAAGTGATAACAAGCTTAATGAATAAAGCAAATACTGATAAAGGCGATTGCATGTGTACTCCTTATAATAGTGTTTAAAGCTCATAGGAAAGCTTTGTGGCGATTTTACGTTTAGTCTAAGCTTTGGTATTACCTTAATATATTAAAGCTTCAGAGGCATCTTTAGATGGGATTTGTAAATCCTTATCTATTTGCTCAAGTAACCAATCAACTAAACGATATCTAGCTTCTCCATATTCCCCTTCCCAACAGTCCTCAACATAGAAGAAAGCACTAACAGGTAAATGTTCTCCATGCTTTACAGGATATCCCATATACCCAGAGTATTCTGGCCATTTATCCCAAGTAGAATAAAAATATTTTAATGACTCAGCCTTAATATTACTAGGGATATTGCCACAAATACCTAAAAATTTGTCTCCAATTTGACCTGCTTTAAGTGTCAATAAAACTTCTTTTAATTTAATAAGTGTATCTAAATCCACGATAACCTCCTAAGGTTTTTCACTGACATCAAATAGTTTAATAAGAAATAACGAACAAAAGAAAACCATCACAATAAATAGTATTAACTTTATTGCCAACACAAAAACTACAGGAACAACTTTCACCAAAATATATTCGCCAACATCACAGACAAATTTACCGATAACTCCACATAACCAAATAATAAAGGAGTATGTATTTTTCATATCAATCATTGGTTAACCCCCCAATTGATTGTAAATCTAAGGCCTATTCCTACAAACTTTCTCGGGACTACGGTTATAACATAACCCCATTTATCTCTATCAGGATGCCAGTCAAAACCCATATACCCTAGAGCTGTCACATTCCCGATACTAGTAGCTGGCGCATATTGCGCATAGCCTGTACCAAAACCTGCCGCAATAAATGGTCTTATTCTGCCTGTATAATTCCAGCTAAATTTTCTTACAATCACAATACTATCATTGTCATAGCTATTTTTCATAGCAATAAACGCATAATTTTCTGTGCTATATCCAATTAATGGGTTATCTTCTCTGTATGGTTTGCAGCCAGCACACATATACTTTTGAAAATGGTATGTCTCTTGTCCCAACAAAAGCTCATCAGCTTTCATACAAGAAGAAAACAGCAATAAAATAAAGACAATTAAAATTTTCATATTTTGTTCACCCCTTCATAAACTAGGTTAACGTAAATAAAACCTAACACTAAAGCGGGTAGCATGAGCACAATTCTACTTGAGAAGTTATGTGCTGTTGTACAAGCGACCAACAAAAGGAAAACAGCAGTTAAAGCATATAATATAATCATAATAAATCCTCAAATACTTTGTAAATAATCGTTGATTTCTTTTTCTAAAATAGGATCATCAAAAGCATACGGAGAAAATTCTTTAACTGCAATAACTTCAGCCCTTTTGTATATAGCTTGTCTCTCACCTTTGCAATGATCGCCTTCGTCTATACTAATAACCAAAAGTTTAGCCCCAAGATTTTCAAATTCTTTTCTCCATTGTGGATCATATACCCATCTTAAATACTGATCTCTATCAGAGAAAGCAAATAAACAATCTTCCATACTTTCTGTGTCTACCCACCATTCCCAGAGAATCTTATCATCAAAAGGTAAAGGATGTTTGGAGTTATCTACTGATATCCAATAGTTATACATTACTCTCTCAGCCAAAGATGTGCCACCAGCTCTGTGCATTCCTTGGCCATTAATATCAACTATTCTTAATATTTTTGAGACCGACATTCTTTAATACCTTTGTGTTTGTTTATCTAATTATATACTTAAATCAATAACTTACAAGGAACATTATCTTATAATAAATAAACTATCTATAACGTTTACTAAACTTAAGATAAAATAAAACCCGCTCTAAGGCGGGCTTTTGGTTAATCTCGAATAGCAATATAATTTGATTCTTTTTGATTGGGATTAGGTACATGGCTCCAGATATCACCAGTATTTGTACAAACCTTACCGGATATGTAATGATGTTCTACCTTTTGAATCACAGTTCTACCCTCTTTTAAAGAAGGTTTGCCATTTTTATCATAAACTGTAGTAAGGCTCACTTTAATTGTTTTACTCATAATAAATCCTCGTTGTATTAAATTGGTACGCCGTGGGGGAGTCGAACCCGCCGCCGAGGGATTAGAAATCCCCTGTTCTATCCATTAAACTAACAGCGCAATAAAGTTAAACTGTTTCGTTAATTTTTGGTAAATAAGACTTTAGAAATTCTGTGAATTCTCCAAAAGTGCTAGGACATATCCCACTACCAACTAACCAATGCAATGATTGTTTAGAACCTTTAAAACTGCCCAAAAGTGTATCAACTAAAGGCATCTGAGAATAACCTATAAACGCTACACTTTTAGTACTAAAGAATTGCCCCACTGCGCAATCATCCCAACCTTCATGATTAATAACCTCATCTTTAGGTTTATTATCACAAAACTGAATAAATTCTAAAAATAAAGCTTTGTTTTGACCTTCCCCAATAATTAAATGACTCATAATAAATCCTCTAGTTGAGCAGTAAAACACTCAAAATTGTTAAATTTTAAAATGATTGAGAAATTTACTTCTCAATTACGCTGCTAAAAATTGCTTGCCTCGTGGATTTCTCCGAGATTTGCGCAATTTTTTATGAGCTTCTTTTTGTTGCTTTGTCATAGATTGTTTCATAGTATTTCCACCTTTATAAAATAATGTGATTGATTCCAAACGTTTGCACCACCTTTAAACGGTTTCGAGACATTACCCGCGTCTAGAAACTTTACCTCTAAATTTGCAGCCTGTAGTTTTTCAGACAATCGTTCTCTAAATTGACCTAGGCTTGATGTTCTGTAGAAATAAGGTTTAGCTACAGTAAACACGCCCTTATTAACTTTTACAGGATAACCAACTATTTCATTTAGTTTTGAAGCTGTTAGTTTTTTCATTTAATTCACCTTAAAAGTTGTATAAATTTGATCTAGCCATTAAAGAAATCATTTCGTCCAGTGTTTTATTCTTTGGTAATAGGTTGTCTTCTAAACAAAATTGATATCCTATTAAAAGATTCCAAATAGTATTTTTAGGCCAACAATTATCGTTAATATAATCTGTCACAATTGCTATAAAAAGGCTATCTGGTAAATCTCTATAGTATTTATCCCAAATTTGCTGCATTTTACTGTTACAAAAAACAACCATGATACCACCTGTTAATGTTTGGTTTCTTGTTTGAGAAAAGTTTCAACAACATAACGAACTTCTTTACATTGAATGTCTAGTTTATCCGCTTTGTTTAGTGCCAAATGATGCTCATGCGCCTGATAATCACGACCGACTTGTTGATTTTTCTTTTGGTCAATAATTTTGTAAATTGTGTTATTCATGATATTACCTATTAGATATAATTGTCTAAATTTTTCCAAGCTTTATTAACTATAGGCTTGACTTTTTCTTCTAATTCTAAGTATTCACCGTTGTCTTTAGCTAGTGGATTTGAATTAAAATACATTGTCTTTTCTGTGAATTCTTCACATTGATTAAATTCGTAAGCAGTTATTACACCGTCCCGCAAAGCCAGAGTTAATGCATCTTTTAGACTGTAATTACACATAATATCACCTATTAAAATTTATTAATCAATACACCACGATAAGCTATTGATTCAAAAATTGAAAGTGTACCTTTGTCGTACTTTCTCAACTCACCATAAATCTTATTCTTAAGGCTTGTTGCGCGGCTTCTATGCTTTGCATTAGCTGCTTTATTCTTAAGCTTTCTTGCGAGTCCCATAGCCTTGCAAGCAGCAACGTAAGCAATACGCAAGGCTTGAATTAATTCAGTTAAATTAACAATTTTATATTCAAAACGAGAAGTTATAGGATATACATTAGTGGCTGGTTTGTTCATGATCATTTCCTAAATTGATTTAAAATTGTTTCATACAGTAAGGTCATTATTATCCATAATAAAATGAATGTCAATAGGCTAGCAACAAAATAAATACAAAATATTAAGAATAAAATATATAACATGCTAACCTCAACAAAGGTATAAATTTCCTATTAGTTTAGAGTTAACGTGTGTAAGGGTTAGCCCAAACTTTAAGGCCCAGTGCTTTACGTTCTGCCATTGATTTGTTCCAAATAGCAGCTTTAGGCGCTCTAACAGAGCTAGAAAACTCATTGGGGTATAGAGAGGCCAACATTTTAATATAAGATTCTTTTGTTAATGCTTGTTCAAAAGTCTTTTTAATAGCTAGAGTAGAATTATGTAAAACATTATTTACTATTCTACGTTTTGTTTGTCTTTTTTGGGGATAATTCAATACAATTCTATTTGAATAATCGGAATTATTAAATAAATCCCTAATATCTTGATCTATTTTAAAAAGACATTCTTTTCTACTTTTTACCGTCAGCAGTTTAGTTGACGATTTATTGTATTTAATACCTAAATTAAAAGCCTCCAACTTTCTAAGCGCTTTAACTTCGTTAATGTGATGTTGGCTTAAAAATCCTACAGTTTTTTGTGTTTTCATGAGATCTACCTTTAATATATTAAAAATTGATTATTGGGAAATTTGGGTATTAATATTTAGCTAATATGCAATCAGAATAACCCGCTGCATAAGCTATAGCGAGTAATGCTTCCTCATGGCAACCAGTACCACCAATATAAACACGTTTCTTAAAATCTATTTTCTTATCTTCTTGAGAATAGCTAGATCTTGGGTAAGCAGTACCAAAAAGCCCTATTTCAGCATCTGCAATTGCACCAGCTATTGCGCTGCTTTCTTTGTCATAGCCCCAACCACCAGCCGAACTTGTACCGCTAGTAAAATCATTTGGAAGTTGTTTACATTTAGCACCAGTCTTAACCCAAATTGAAGCGTACAGGGTGGAACTACTACGACTACGCCCTGAATAGACACGACAATCTACTACACAAGTTTCTGTCTTTTTATCAATTATCTTATAGAGTGAAATTAACTCTTTTTCATTATAGTAATTTTTGGCATTACTTACACTTTTAGAAAAAACTGCTTTAATATGAGATTGTTTAGTTTTCATGATGTTTTCCTAGTAGGTTAATTGCTTATCTCTTGTTAACAAGTTTATCTAAAAATACAAACTATGCAAATACTATTTTGTCATAACACATCCTTGTGTTATATTGTTTAGTAATAACTAATTATGGGCAGTCTTGTCTCATAAAATGCACATAACCAGTATAAGCGCCTACGCCATTGCGTGGTGGGTTGCTATCAAATGTAAAGTAAGTCCAAACCGCTCCAGATTGACACTGCTCACTAGTAAGTGCTTGGATGTTGTAAGTAAACCAGCCGTGAAAGTTTGCAATTGCTGTTGCATTGGTAAGGTTTGAGGGGTTTAAAAAATCATGAGCATTAACACCCGTACCACCATGAGGGTAAACTTGACAAGGTGCGCCCCAAGTGTTAGCGCTAGCATTCATAGCCATTAAGCCAAGCATTACAAAACCTAAAAATAGTTTGTATACATTTTTCATTTAATAAATCTCCTTTAAATTAATTGGATGGTGAACAGTCACCCCGCTAACCTCTTATAGAAAGGTTAGAAGGTTGATTAATCATTATCCTCAATTGTACAATCTAACGATTGTATATAACCGCCATACTTGCCCTTCTTTTCACCCTCAGAGTGAGCAATAAGGGTGTCTATACGGTATTTATTGCAATCCTCTATAGTCAGATGTTGGTCAATAATATACTTGTCACATTGACCAGTGGAGAGGCTACAGAGGGTCATTATTAATAGGAGAGATTCCATTTTATTGTCCTATAGTGATTGGAGTTATACCTGCACTTTGTTGCTGTTGTTCGATAATTTTGACTAGTTGTTTCAGATAATAAATGTCTTCCTCATCTAGTTTAAAACCACTAGCGGCCCTTTTTACACTAATCAATTGTTCTAAGTTCGGAATTACCATATTACACCTTAGCCCTTAAACACGTGTCTATTGCTCAATTCAGTAATGTGATCAATATCATAACCACTACCGATATAATCATCCCCTACAAAACCCCAAATAAAAGTTTCATAGATAGGCTCACCATTCAAAGCAATACCACAACCCCATGCGCCCTGTTTACGGATACGGGTTTTTTCTTTTAGCTTATCGGCTAATAGTAACAAATCATTGATATTTATATGTTCATCCCTGATAGCGATAATTCTATAGCCATCATCCCAGAAAGCTAAAAAGGCGTTATGATTGAAGCCAATACCGTTTGCCTTAAATACTTCTACAGTTATGTCACGTTGAGTAGTCATAATTCACCTGTTGTGATTGTTAGTACAATTTACCGGCTAGCCCTGTGTTATCAAGACTAGCGAGAAAACAGACTAAATTACTTTGTCGAACATTGATAGAGCTGATTTAGTACTTTCAAGACATTCTTGTACAGCCATTGCTTTAGATTGAACCTTAAAAAAGCCATTACCGTTTTGTGTAGTGTTTGCAATTACTTCGGCGTTAGCTCTTGTAAAGCGTTGAGCTTTAGTAGCGTCACTAGTAATTGAATGCTTCCCTGTTGTTTTACCGTCTACAACTTCCAAATCACTAATCCAAAGCCCATCACGACCCACTACACAAGGTTGATCACATAGGCAAGGATTTGCAAGGAAAGAAATACAACTGTCTGCTTGATCTTGTAGAACTTTGATTGTCTCTTGAATTGAAGTTGTCATCTTATTTAGCCTCGATCGTTATTTCAATAGAAGCCAATACAACTAAAGTCAATACTGTCATAATCACTAATGCTGTCATCTTAATCACCTATTACTTATTTGGTTGCTTGTTCAATTTTAGCGTCTACGTTGGTATTGTACTTAGTCACTGTACTAGCCCCTACTGAGCCTATCCCATGAGCTACTAGACCAATCACCATCAAACTAAATAAATATCTTTTCATGATGTCTTATCTCTTGTTACTGGTTATCTTGCTGTTTACTTACTGTTATTAACTACCTTATGTAGTTACTATACGCCCTATTTTACCCTTTGCAAGCTAATTTTCACTAAATGTCTATTTATTTTCGATTATTTATTAAATACTTTAGTATTTATCTATTATATCCCTTATTTGTTACCTATCTACACACTAGGCCAGTAATGCCGTCGAATAAGCATAAGATACCATTATTTAAACCTCCTATAGATAGTCTTATAGCTCATTAATACCTAATCTAATACTGTCTTATACAGATAGCTTAAAATGGCTGTAAACTAGTGTTATCAAGGCCTAGAGCTTATTATCCTATAGCTATTTACTCGCTCTATAGAGCCTTATCTACTAGTACCACTCATATGTGTTGCTCATCTATAGCCTCGGGGTTGGTTAAGCCCTATATCTAGTATCCCTAATACTATATCTAGTTTATTGTCAATTAGTTATTACTTATCTAAGGATTTACTATCATAAGTATAGACTATAGTATGATCAAAGGCTCAATCACTAGCAATAACTAAGCCAAACTAAATAAGCCCTTTATGATATTTTAGAATTGTAGAATTATTTTTTATGTCACGATGGGGGAGTGCTCAGCACCTCGCCCATAGATATGCCCAGAGAGACGCTACTTAGGTACTTCCTATAGATATTTTCTATCTGAGAATATTTCTTAATAGATATAAATGAGTTGATTTCTGTGGGGGGAAAATGGGATAATTACATGTGCTAATAATGCGTTGCTTTATTATATAAGCAAAACAAAGGCCACTTTTTCAAGTTATTGAAAGATATAGATATTTTGATTTGTGAATTTTAAGAGTTGTTCGCTCCACCGAACACTATGATATTTTGGAGGGTTAATGAGGGATATGAATAGACTTAGTGTACTATCGGTTTACACAGATGAGGATGGTAACCAGATGGAGACTTGCCTAGATGAGGAGACTGGGGAGTTAATTGATAGAGTGGCTTATACCAGCATCACTAGGGATGTTGAGTATTCAGAGCCCTTGGATATTATGAGCATTACTAATAGGGTTAAGTTTAATCAGGCTGTGGCTTATAAGATTGGTAAAAGGAGGTATAACCTATGGGTGGGGGGAAGTTTATTAGATTTAGCTATTGATAGGCAGGTACACCCTTCAGAGCTTTGTATCTTCTTCTACTTAGGGAGAGAGGTGGGGTATAATAATTTAGTGTATACCAGTATAGGGGATATATTGAAAGGGACTGGGTGTGGGCGTACTACTGTTTATTCTGCTTTACAGTCTTTGAAGGATAGCGGATTAATTAGGGAAGTGGGTATTGAATTGGATAAGGATGGGGATAGGATGTTTGCTATTAATCCTAGGTATTTCTTTCTTGGGTATTATCCGTATAGGCAGGAGTTAGTTAAGGATTGGTATAAGGGATAGGAGTTATCCCTTAAGCATAGATGCGTATAGTCCCCAATACATGCTAATAAAGTAAATATGAGGAATATGTGCATCTTATCTCTCTTCTTTCAGGTGTTCATTAGCTATGATTTCTCTTTTGGTTAAGGTTCTGGTATTACTACCTTTACCCCATTTCCTAGGATTACCACACATAAAGCAAGAGCAAGTACATTTAGTCTTGCAGTAGATTCCTTCAGATTTAACCCCATCAGCCCAATAATGGTGTAGCTTATTCCTTTTACGGAACTTTAGTTTCATCCTTTGTTTGTGATGTCTACGCATTGATCTATTCATTAGTAGATTCCAAGATATTTACAGTGAATTATATGGCACAAAGCTTTTATGGCTGTATCCATCTTATCGAGTACGCATATACCCATTCTGTTACACAGTACATCCACATTACCTTTACGCCAGAAGCCTTTTGGACAGCACACTATCAGCTTATCACTTCTGGCCAGTAATCCAAGTTCTAATAGGGATATAGGAGCTTTAGACGCTGGATCTAAGTACATAAATACTACATCAGCTTTTTCAAGATGATCTAGTTCCCATAGCACTTGCTGAGTGAAATATGCATTATCAATCGACTGTACTGCATCTGGTTGAAAGTCTAATCTTCTAGGGTTGTATATCTCACCCACTTCTTGCAGTTGTTCTAGGATATTGGCTACTACTGGTTGCCAGTCTTCAGCCTTACCCATATCAATACTTCCGGCAAGAAATACATTAATACCATTCCCTTTATGGCTTGATGGATTTGGTGCATAAACCACTTTACTCATTCTATTCTCCTATTTAATCGGCATAAAGGCTACGACTATAGCCAGCAATGAGCACCAGCCGACAAAGAATAATCCTATAGTACACCACTCACTTAATGTCTTATTTGGTTGAGCTATCGCGTATACCAACCCAAATAAAGCAAATCCTAATATTTTAATCATTATCTCTCCTTACCAATTTGTAGTTTATATGTACCAATAAAGGGTTTACGGGTTTGTATATGAACCATTTAACCAATTCTTCTTAATTGGCGTCTTAAGTACTTCACTTCGCTTTCTACTGTAGATATTTTAACAGCAAGGATAGACACTAAATGCATGAATACTGCATTCGTATCTACTGGGGTTGGTATATCTTGTAATGGATATCCCAGCTTTTCAGACAAACTCTTTAAATTTTCAATAGTTGGACTTGAGCCCCATTCTAATGTAGTTTGCATTTTTGCTTGAAATTCTTTTAGATCTTCACTCATGTACTTCCGCCTCACAAACCACCCAAGGGTGATAACCAGAAAATGGAACTGTCCATCTTTTCCCCAGTACTCTCCTTAACATACAAGAGAATTCTACACATCTTCTCCTATTTCTTTGTCGTTCCGTTAAGGGTTTAACTCTTTGTTTTAATCTCTTTCTTATGTTCATTAAATATCCTTGTTCATGTTTCATGAACAGTTAGCTAAAAATCATTTTAACCATAGCTTGGTAGAACATACAACTATATCCTGCAACAGATACCACACAAATGCCTCCAGTGCATTTCCAACCATTTTTCTGGTATTCTTCCACTTCACGAGTAAGTTCACTTAAGTTGTGTTGGCATATCACTGCATAATCTTCACGGGGTCCCATAATCAGCTACCTCATAATCATAAATTGTGTTTAATGTTTCTATTTTCTTGTTCTCTTCATCAATTGCCACTACAGCACTGGTACGTACTTGTTTACCATCTTCCCAGCGTTTGTTTGGATCATCGTAAAGATTACCCCATACCCATATTCCTAAAAGAGGCATAGTACAGTTCTTCAATTTTCCACCATATTTTTTATTTGTATTCATATTATCCCCAATCATAGCCTAAGTCATAGGCAGTAATTTGATTTTCCCAAACATTCATATCATAATCCAGAGGATTCCCCATAAAATACTCAGAAGCCTTTTTCTTGGGCTTCTTATACTTAACAACCCTAAGGGGTAATCCTTTAGCCTTAGCAATATCTATCATGTGTTTAGTACCTTTACTTTCTCCATCCCAGAAACATACACAATGAGTGGCTATTTCAGCCATCTGCTTATTACGTTTATACCCAGCAGACTTTCCATATTTACCCCACTCAGCAGGCATTCTAACTATTGATAGATCGTTATCTTCTGCATAATCCTCCCCAAGCTTGTCAGCCCCAAGAGCACCCCCGCTAATTATGGTTATAGGCCCCTTGGTATTACTGAGAATACGGTCCAGTTTCTTGGAGAGGAATTTATAATTATTAAACTCCCGCCCACCTGCTACTATAAGTCTCATTCAATCTCCTAGTATAAGTGTTCACTAAATAAAGCTTCACTAACAGTGTTATACATACCTTTCAATTGGTCTTTCTGTTTGGCTATTACTGCTGCCTCCTCCCGAGTGAGGAAGTTTCCAAATTGATCTATAAATCCCTGTTCCCAATCATGGTCATTATAACCCAGAGCATCAATGGTTTTACACATCCAACTATCCCAGTGTCTCGCGCCGAGAAGCACAAAACCTGCTTTGTTACGATTGGCTGCGCATACAACTCTTTGGAGAGCTTTTTGTTCTTCAGTCATCAGCTATCACCTTTGCAATTGGACGATACCCAGAAAGTAGCTCTTCTATAGGATCTAATCCATCTAAAACAAAAACTTTTATCTCATACTTGCTAGATCGAAGAGTCATTTCCCTATACAATTCTCTTGGCGGCAAACTCATATTACATATATTGTTTTCAGCCAAACTGTGAAAGGAGGGATATCTAATTACTGAGGACATGTATAGGTGTTCCCTATTCTCATCCACAGATACCACCTCCCCAGCATGAGTACCACCAAGTAATAATCTTTTGACGTAGCTCATGCTGGTTGTCCTTCTGGGTATGAAATATAATATGGATATCTAGGATCTTTCCCCTCCAGATAGTTGTCTATACATGCCTCTGCCTCACATTGACTGAAAAATCCAATTGTATCAATATCAAACCATTCATCACCTACACTATATTGAGGGATATATTTAGGAAGGCACTTAATAATTCCTCTTTTTTCGACTAGAATTCTTGTTGACACATTAACACCTCTTATTTTTCCAGTAAGTACCATACCGAATTTCATCTAATGAAATTGGTGTTTCGTTTATTGCTTCACAAGACACATTTATATACCTATCATCATACACATTAGTATAAGTGTTTCTAATGGAAGCGTGATGCACATGTCCATGAATATTTTGTCTACCACGTAATTCAGCAGGGTGAATTGGTGGATGTGACAGCCAATACTCTTTATACTTAACCAAACTCTCAACAGACTTGAATACCGTTAGCCATTGTTCAGTTGTAAACTTTTCATCATGATTGCCCCGAATCATAATTTTATTTCCTAT
>Ga0247768_1000033_pt1 | contig 98790 bp, 88 predicted proteins | sample UWRJL016104C6_FD_179944 | JGI IMG/M metagenome (GOLD analysis project Ga0247768, IMG submission 179944) | Plant litter microbial communities from Arlington Agricultural Research Station in Wisconsin, United States - UWRJ-L016-104C-6 | ecosystem: Environmental > Terrestrial > Plant litter >... | reverse complement strand
ATCGAGACCGAGCGGCAGTACGAGGCGCTGCGCGGGATGGGCTGCGACTACGCCCAGGGCTACCTCCTCGGCCGGCCCGCGCCCGTGGGCCGCGCCGGCGACCAGGACGATGCGGGCGACCACGTGGCGGAAAGGGACAACGCATGACGTCCGACGAGCATCGGCGGATCGCCGACGACGACGCGGAGCAGGCCGCCCGGGCCGCGCGGGACCAGGCGCGGCAGGACGCCGACCAGACGGCGTCGGATCTCGACCAGACCCAGGCCGACGCGGATCAGTCGGGCGCCGAGACCGACCAGGACAGCTCCGACGCCGACCAGTCGCTCGCCGACCGCGAGCAGCACGCCGCCGACCGCGACCAGGCCGCGGCCGACTTCGAGAACTCCGGCACCGGGGAGGGCACCCCGGCCGGGCGCGCGCATGCCGCCTCGCGCCGCGAGCGCGACGCGACCAGCCGGGAGCGCGTGTCGACCGCGACCGGCCGCGCCAAGGTGACGGCCAAGCGCCTGGCCACGGCGGCCCGGCGCGACGACGTCGCGCTCGCGAGGGACCGCACGGCGGACGGCCGCGACCGCATCGCCCAGGCCCGCGACGACTCCGCGGCCCGTCGCGACCGCGCGGCCGAGCAGCGCGAGCGCGTGGCGATCGAGACCGGCAACATGGACGAGGCGATCACGGCGCTGCGCGAGGTCCGGTTCGCCGGTGCCGCGATCCGCCGCCGCTCCGGGCAGGAACGGGCGCAGGCCGCGGCCGACAGGGCCGCGGCGGCGAGCGACCGCCTCCGCGCCGCGGACGACCGGCTCTCCGCCGGCCTGGACGAGCTCACCGGGATCTTCCGGCGCGGGGCGGGGGAGCTGGCCCTCGAGCAGCAGATCAGCCGCTCGCGCCGGGGAGGCCAGCCCCTGGCCCTGGCGATGATCGACATCGACGGGCTCAAGGCCGTCAACGACACCAGCGGCCACGCGGCGGGCGACCGGCTCCTCTGCGACGTGGCGCTCGCCATCACCTCGACCATGCGCACCCACGACGTCACGGTGCGCTGGGGCGGCGACGAGTTCGTCTGCGCGCTCGTCGACATGACGACCTCCATCGCCGCCGAGCGCATGGCCGAGATCCGCCGCAGCCTCACCGCACGCCGGCCCACGGCCTCGATCAGCACGGGCCTGGCCGAGCTGCGCGACGGCGACACGCTGGAGAACCTGATCTGGCGTGCCGACCGGGCCCTCTACGGGCGCGACGAGGCCTGAGGCGGGGCGCGATCGTCGGGCCCGGAACGACGAACATCACTGGTACGTTCTGGGCCTTCGACGCGACGTCAGCCATCCGCCCACACGGATTCGAACGCCTCGGACATGGTGGCACAGCCTCACGCCGGGGCGAGCGTCGCCAGCGCCGCCTTGCGATCACGCAGGTTCGCGTCGAGGTCCGTCAGAGCCGGCAGCTCGAGGCGGGCGAGCTGCGCAACGACGACGGCCTGGTCGCGGGCGAAGGCCGCGTGCATGAGGAGGCTCGCGCGACTCGCCGGCGTTCGCTTGGACGAGAGCATGAGGCCGTTCGCCTCGATGTCCATCAGTCGTCTCACAGCCACGGGATCCCCGTGGCTGTCGTGGGAGACGTTCTTGTACAGGTCGTCGGGCGCGATCCTCTTGACGCGTTTGGAGATGCCGTGGCCGCGCTCGCCGCGGAGCCAGGCGAGTGCCTCGGCGCCGGTGTGATCTTCCAGGATGGCGTGGCGGTGAGCCATCAGCTCGACGATGATCCGGTCGTATGCGCGTGCCTCGCCCTCGTAGCCCACGGCGATGACCGCGCGGGCTGCGCGCATGGCGCGCCACCCGCGAATGCCGATGAAGACGTGTGTGTGCAAAAGGAGGTGGCCGATGTCGCCCGAAAGGGCGTCGTCCGAACCGATGGTAATCGTGAAGGTGACCTCTTCGCGGGCGGCGTGGAGGATCATCGTCAAGAGCAACGCGGCCGCGCGATCGACCAATCGGAGATCCTGGCCGAGATCCGCTTCCAACGTCTCGGCGTACCGCGACTCGACCCGTAACGTCGATGCCAGATGGCACTCGACCTCGCCCACGTGATCACTCATGGGCCGAGGATCGCAGCGCGCGAGGACGGCCCCTCCTACAGCGCAGGTGAGCTGCTGGCGTTCGATCTCGCGCTTGCGGCCGGGCCCTAGAGGTGTATCGAGGCCGAGTCGTCTGGTCACGAAGTGAACAGGCAAGAGCGTTGTTGTAGATGTAGGTCATGTAGCGAGCGCTGTCCGCCAAGGCGGGCCAAGGACGCGCAGCTGCTCTTCTAACGGAAGCTTGGAGAAGGCATTGACAGTGAAGATCAAGCGTTCGGTCAGCGAGGCTTCGACTAAACCGAGCTCGATGGCCGCCACGCCGGCGCCGATCGGATCGCCGACCGAGAAAGCTTCAAGGTTGCAGCGCCGGATCGCGCGTCGCAGGTCACGGAAGTAGTCGAGGCCGAGTTCAGCTTCGCGGCTGGCGAACGCAGCGAGGACCAGCACGTTCGCTGCGTGTTGGCGGCGGCTGCCCAGTGCGACTGCCGTTCCGCGCACCAACTCGACGAACCACGGGAACAAGGCGCCGGGGCGCGCCCGCCAGATGCTGTACAGCAGTTCGTGGCCGCGAGCCGCCTCGTTCCCAGGATCGACGAGCCAGCCGTCGCTTTCGCGGAACAGGCGCACGGTGGTGGAATCCGGCTTGAAATCGCGCTCGGCAATACGCTGGAGGAGCGATTCCATGGACGGCGGCACATGACGCGCGCCGGCGTCACGTAGCACCCAAAGCGCACGATCCCGCTCCTCTCCGGAGATCAGGGCTCGCGCCGTCATGGCGTCGAGCAGCGCAACTGTCCCGAAACACGGGATGCCCTTGCTGCGCGCGTAAGCCCGGATGTAGCGGTCATCGCAGTAGAGCGGGGCCCCGCGCTGCGCGGCAAGGAGGATGGCGCCCAGCCACGATGCCGCGGAGCCGTGTAGCTCGTCGGTCCGGAGAGCCTCCGCCACGTCGTCGCCCGCTCCCACATCTGGGTCATGCGTCACAAGGCGAGCCGCGATCTCGGCGATGGAGGCCGCTCGCTGGCCAAGAGCAACATGTTGCTCGGCCGAGTGCACGACGATCACAGGCTGGCCTTGGTCTAGCGCCAGACGCCCGGCTCCCCGCTCTGGGTCGTGATCACGCACGAAGCGCGGCAGGTCTCCGACTTCGTTCTTCACCGCGCGCGGCATGACCGATGCGGGAAGCGCCTTGCCGAGCGCCGCGCGCGTCGCATCGTCGAGCAGTGAGATGGTCGCAAGCGCAGAGCTGTCCCACACAGCCGGACCTGCGAGTGCCGTCGTCGCGTCGCTCACCTCGTGCTCGACGATGTCCGCGACAGGCGCCACCAATGGCAGGAGGTTTGACTCCAACCAGACGCTAAGGCTCGTACCGCCGAGCAACGCCAGAACCGCGAGCGCGCTTTCGCCGGCGACCACTGCGCGTTCCAGCCCGACTGCCGCGGAACGGCGGCCAGCGAGATGCCGTTCGGCGAATGCAGCCAGCTCCTCCTCGGTTGTCGGCGCCTTGAACGAGCGGACGGCCTGCGAGTCGGGGAAGCGCTCTGGGAAGTCAGCGAACGTCTGCCGGACACGGGCCTCTAGGGCCGGTGACAACTCCGTCTTGTCCTCGCCGACAGACAGCGTGATGAGGAGCGACTCAAGGTACTCGTCGTCTCGGTGCACGGCGTCGGAGAGGTCGGCGATCTGAGCAAGTGCGTCGGCCAGCGGCAGTACGTTGGCGGCGACCATCGCCACCAACCTGCGCGCGGCGGCGGACTCGGGCTTCGTGGCGGACTCGGTGATGAGTGCCCATGCCTCGTCGGGTCGGCCGATGTGCGCGAGCGCGTCGGCAGCGATCCACAGCGCAATCGGACTCTCAGGCTGCGCAACGTGCCACCGCTGGGCGATGTCGGCCAATCGCTCCCACTGGCGCCGGTCACCAAGGGTCTCGGCGGCGCGTGACCAGGCACGCTCGGCAAGGAAGGGAGAGGTCTGAGGCAAGGCTGCGAGCTCGAGCCAGGCATGTTCGGCATCCTCAGCGCGGCCAAGCTTCGAGAGTGCCGAGGCGCGGCGGAAGCGTTCCACCGGCGACGCATCGTCGCCAAGACCTTCGTCGACGAGTGCGACGACACGCTCCCACCGGCCGGCGTCTTCGGCGATGTCGATGAGTGCTCGGATGCCGTCCGGCGTATCGGTGTAGGGCAGCAGCGCCGCCTCTGCCGCTTCCACGCTCTGAGTGACGAGAAGGTATCGAGCACGCAGAGCATCGCGGTAGAGCGGCTTCTTGCTCAAGACTTCGGCGGCGGATTCGCTCCAAGCCGCGCGACCTGCTGCGGCTGCCAACGCACGCGCCTGAGCAACGGCCAACGCCTCCGTCGGCTTGGCATGAGACTCGGCGAGGAGCGCATCGAGCTCCGCAACCGCGGCTGCGATGTCCTCCTCATCAGGTTCGGTCGCATCGTCGAGGATCAACCGCGCCCCGAGGAGTCGACCAGCGAAGGTCTCGGGCAGTTCGGCTGGCGTAAAGGCGTGCGCGGCGGCTGGCTCGATGGCATCGAGCAGGACGGTTGCGAAGACCACCTTGGCCTCTGCGTCGATCGTGTCGTTGCGCGGCAGCCACCAGTCGACGAGGTGTCGCACCAGGTCGAACCGGCCGGTCTGCGCGAGCACCGCGACGAGGCGGCTGTCGAACATGACCGCGAGGCTGGGGAGGCCGAGCAGCAACAGCTCGTGGACGACGTCTTGCAGGATGGAGGCGGCCTCGCCCGCGCGCGCGCCATCGTCTGCCGCGTGCTGAGTCCGCAGGAGCAGCACGGCGAGACGCTCCGCGGCCTCGATCGACCAACGCGCGTCGACTGTCTCGCGCATGGACTCGACGATCTCGATGTCGCGGTCCAGCAGGCTGAGCGCCTCGGCGCGGAGGGTGAGCGCGAACGACGCGAGGCCGGGGTCGGACGGTGGCTCGATCCCGTCTAGCAACGCGATGCGCTTCGCCGGGTCCTCTTCGAACGAAGCCCAGGCTAGCCGGACGGCTACATGATCGGCAGCCGGGGTCCCGTCGAGGCCGCCGAGGAGCTCCTTCGCCCGGCTGAACTCGCCGGCGGCGTGCAGGTTGCCGGCGGCGCGCGCTAGGTTCACCGCGGCGTCTACGCCCGATTGGTCTGCCGCACGGAGGAAAAGCTCCGCCGCGTCCACGTTCTCCTGGCAGATCGACAGGACCCGCGCTATCGCCCCCAGCAGGCACGGGGTCGCTCCTTCCGCAAGTGCCCGCACCGCGGGGAGGCCATCCGCCAGCGCTGATGCGAGCTCGGTCGCGGCGTGGGTGTCGTCGGTCGCGAGCTCGTCGACCACGCGCGTGAGCACGCGCGAGACACTGAGGTCCGGTGTCGTCGGGCGCTCGTCCAGGCGTAGGGACGCACCGCCCGGTCCAGAGGGGGGCGGCGGGGCGGGAGGTGCGACGCCTCCGCTCGGAGGACCTTCGTCGTCTCCGGTGCCGAGATCGGAGACATAGGTGAGCAGATCTACGACTCGCCGCGGCGCCTGCCGGACGGTTGCGTCGAGGGTGGCAATGAACCGCGCGTAAGCGTCCTCGTCCTCCTGAAGCGCGTAGTCGTCGTCCTGCCACAGGGCGGTGCGCTTGCCGAGCACCAGGGCGCCATCGATACGGCCCTGGGCGCCATGCTGCTCGCTGACCGCTCCGAGAGCGTTCGCCAGCGTGTCCGATCCGACGCCGTTCACGCCCAAGGCGAACACCGCCGGGATCGGACGACCGGGGAGGGCTTGGATCTGCATGCTGCGAAGGGCGCGTCCGGCCGCGGCGCATTCGGCGATCGCCGCGCTGTCAAGCACCGACTTGACCGAGACCACCGCGAGCACCGACTCGATCGGGATCATCGTGGCCACGCCGGCGAGCGTCGCAGGAGCCGCGTCGTCGCAGATCACTACGTCCCACTCTGAGCTGGGATCTCTCGAGGGCGCGTAGATCTGGCCGTGCCTAATCGACACCGCCGACAGCTGCGCGCGCAACGCCTCCCGCACGATCTCCTCGCGGTTGCCGCCGATGGTCGGACCGTGAGTGTGGGCAGAGCCGGCGGCGAGCAGCGCCGAGCGCAGGGCATCTTGGGCCAGGCGGTATGTCTGGATGAGGCCCTTGTACGCCACGAGCTGATGGATCCTAGATCGTGCAGCAGTTCAGAGCCGTAACGGATGAGCCCAAGTTGCGCGGCTCGATCGCGCGCCGACACCGGCACCCTGCCCGACGATGTCCTTGGGTGGCTCCGCACCGGAGGTGGCGTGCCCACGTCACGCCGGCAGAGCGCCCTATCGCTCGCGGCGAACTGGCTGGTGGAACGATAAGGCGCTGTCCTCTCGCTCCTTCGACGAAGAACCGACCGCGGACGTCCGTCTGGACAGCTTGGCCGACGCTCACGTCGCGACTCCCGGCGCAGGCCGGGCAGTCGCCGGACGCCGTGCCTCAGCCCGTGAACTTCGACAGGGCCGGTGCGTGGGTGCAGGACGGCGGCGGTACAAGCGCGGGTTGCGTCGTTGGACGTGTCGCGCGCGGTGATGGTGTGGGCGGGCGGTCAGGGCCGGCAGGAGCATGCGGAATGGCGAGCCGCTGCGGTCGGCGATGCGCTTGCCGTCCTGTCTGAAGACCACGCGCTTGATCTGCGCGCCCCTGGCGCGGAGGCCGTCGTGCAGTTCGCGGCCGGCAGCCGGGACAGCGTTGGCGCGGGCGATCCGAGCCGTGCCCTGGCGGGTTGCAACGGCGCTGCGGCTGGCCGACGACGGCTGTATGAGGGACCAGGCGCGGCTGAAGCGCTCGCGAAGCTCGAACACTGCGCGCCGGTCGGGCTGCTCCCTGCCGTGCGGTCGGCATAAGTCAAACGTCGGCTCCCCAGAGTTGGCGAGACGCTCGCTGTCGGGCCGGTCAGCTATGAGATCTGTTCCGTCGGGTCGCGTTGCGGACCGCCGCCACGGCGACAGTCAAAGGCGATGCCGCAAGGGCCCCGACTCAGCGTTTCTCCGGGAGTAGATCCGTTCCGGATCGCGGCCGATTCCCACGATCTCAAGCACTAGTGCACGAGAGCAAAAAAGAGGCTGGGATTTCTAAACGGCCCCGGAACGACGAAACCCCCGCTCGCGCGGGGGCTTCGCACCTCATGGAGCCAGGGGGGCTCGAACCCCCGACCTCCTGCATGCCATGCAGGCGCTCTCCCAGCTGAGCTATGGCCCCAGGTGAACGGGCATCTTAACACCGACCGCCCCTCAGCGGCGGCCGGGCGGTACGAACTCGGGGACCTCGAAGTCGTCGTCGGGTCGCGGGCGGCTGATGATCGGCTCGGTCGCGCGGGTGGTGAAGCCGGGGGAGGACCCGCCGGACCCGCCGGCGTCGTCGCCCGACCCCGGTCCCCGCGACGCGCTCGGCGCCAGGTCCACGCTCCCCGCCGGCGCCGCCTGGTCGAGATCCGCCGTCAGCCGCGCGTGCGCGAGCTTCACGTCGTTGAGCAGCCGCTCCGCGTTGCGGTGCAGCGAGTCGCTCAGCTCCTGCAGGTGCCCCGACAGCGTCGTCCCGTCGTGCAGCACGTCGCGCGCGGCGTCGTGCGCCTCGTGGATGATCTCGCGCGCCGCGGTCTTCGCCTCGCCGCGCGTGTCGAGCGCCCACGCCTCGGCGTCCGCCCGGACCCGCGCCGCCTCCTCCGCGGCCTCGGCCAGGGCGGCGGACTTGCGCGCGTCGGCCTCCGCTCGCGTCTGGGCCGCGCGCTCGTGGATCAGCCGCACGCCCTCGCGCGCCTCGGCCTCGACGGCGGCCGCCTCGCGGCGCGCCGCGTCGACGATCTCGCGCGCCTCGGCCTCGGCGGCCTCGACGCGCAGGTCGGCGGCGCGGTCGGCCTCGGCGATCCGCTCGCGGACCTTCTCCTCGGTCTTCAGCCGCAGGTCCTCGGCGGCGCGCTCGGCGGCCTCGACGATCGCGGCGACCTTCGAGGAGGCGACCGAGATCTCGCTCAGCGGCCGGGCGGCGCCCAGCGACGCGAGCAGCTCGTCGAGCTCGGTCTTCTCCGCACCCGGATCGTGGGGCTGATCCGCCATGCGAGCCATGGTAGGTCGCGCCTCGCGCGCGCACGCAAGAACGCCACCAGGGTCAGCCGCCCGCGACCTCGACCCGCAGCCGCGGCGCGACGACGTCCTCCGGCCACACGTCGTGGCCCTCCATGTCGCGGAGGTTCCGCAAGGCCTCGTCCAACGTGTGGCCCAGCTCCTCCTCCGCCACCTCGCGGACGTCGCGCCCCGGCTCGCGCCAGACCAACGAGTGGACGAACTCGTGGTCGTGGTCGTCGCCGATCGCGATCCGGACCTCGAACCACAGCGGCTGCCAGCCGCGCTCGGCCAGCCGCGCGGAGCCGGGATTGCGCTCCAGGCCCTCCGTGATCTCGCCGGTGGTCGGATCGCGCAGCAGCGCGTCCACGGTGACGGTCTCGCCCATGAGGCCGGGATCGTACGGCGCGCCCGCCGCTGTAGCCTGCGGGCCGTGGCCGAACATCGCTATGACCCGCTCGAGATCGAGCCCCGCTGGCAGAAGATCTGGGCGGACGAACGCACCTGGGAAGTCTCCAACGACGAGGCCTTGGACGCCGGGGAGAAGTCCTACGTCCTGGAGATGCTGCCCTACCCGAGCGGCGAGCCGCACATCGGCCACCTGAAGGTCTACTCGGTGGGCGACGCGGTCGCGCACTTCCACCGCCGCACCGGCCGCCGTGTCCTGCATCCGATGGGGTATGACGCGTTCGGCCTGCCCGCCGAGAACCACGCGATCCGGACCGGTCAGCATCCGCGCGTCTCGACGGAGGAGGCGATCAAGTCCTTCCAGAAGCAGTTCCGCGAGTGGGGGATCTCGATCGACTGGTCGCGCGAGCTCGCGACCCACCAGCCGGAGTACTACCGCTGGACGCAGTGGATCTTCCTGCAGCTCTTCGAGCGTGGGTTGGCCTACAGGAAGGACGCCGCGGTCAAGTGGTGCCCCAACGACGCGACGGTCCTCGCCAACGAGCAGGTCGTCGACGGGCGCTGCGAGCGCTGCGGCCACGAGGTCGAGGTCCGGCAGCTCGAGCAGTGGTTCTTCCGGATCACCGACTACGCCGACCAGCTCGTCGACGACCTCGAGGACATCGCCTGGCCCGAGCACGTGAAGACCATGCAGCGCAACTGGATCGGGCGCTCCGAGGGCGCCGAGGTCACGTTCCGCTGCGAGGAGCTCGCGATCGACTACCCCGTCTTCACGACCCGGCCAGACACGCTCTTCGGTGCGACGTTCTTCGTGATGGCGCCCGAGCATCCGGACATCGAGCGGCTGATCGCGGGGACGGGGCGCGAGGAGGAGGTCCGCGCGTACGTCAACCACGCGGTGGGCGAGTCGGTCGAGGATCGCGGCGACGCCGAGAAGCCCAAGACGGGGGTCTTCCTCGGGCGACATGTCGTCAATCCCGTCAACGGCGAGCTGCTGCCGATGTACGTCGCCGACTACGTGTTGATGGAGTACGGGACCGGCGCGATCATGGCCGTCCCGGGCCACGACGAGCGCGACTACGCCTTCGCGCGCGCCTACGAGCTGCCGGTCAAGCGCGTGGTCGCCGACCCCGAGGGCGGCGACGAGCTGCCGTTCACCGGCGACGGCCCATTGGTGAACTCGCACCCGGACTTCGACGGGCTGTACAAGGCGGAGGCCCTGGAGCGGATCGTCGACTGGCTCGACCGCGAGGGCAAGGGCCACAAGTCGGTCAACTACCGGCTGCGCGACTGGCTGCTCTCGCGCCAGCGCTACTGGGGCGCGCCGATCCCGATCATCCACTGCGAGCAGTGCGGGATGGTCCCGGTGCCGGACGCGGACCTGCCGGTCGTGCTCCCCGACATCACCGACTACAAGCCCAAGGGCAAGTCGCCGCTGGCGGCGGCCGAGGACTGGGTCAACGTGGCGTGCCCGTCGTGCGACGGCCCGGCGCGGCGCGAGACCGACACGATGGACACGTTCGTCGACTCGTCCTGGTACTTCCTGCGGTACACGGACTCGCACAACGCCGAGGCCGCGTGGGACCCGACGGTGCTGGACCACTGGATGCCGGTGGACCAGTACATCGGCGGCGTCGAGCACGCGATCCTGCACCTGCTGTACGCCAGGTTCTTCATCAAGGCCCTGCGCGACATGGGGCACTTGTCGGCCAACGAGCCGTTCGCCCGGCTGTTCACCCAGGGGATGATCACCAAGGACGGGGCGAAGATGTCCAAGTCCAAGGGGAACGTGGTCTCGCCGGCGTCGATCGTCGAGCGCTTCGGCTCCGACACGGCCAGGGCCTACATCCTGTTCATCGGCCCACCGGACCAGGACGCCGATTGGTCAGACAGCGGCGTCGAGGGGATGTACCGGTTCCTCGGGCGGCTGTGGCGGACGAGCGCCGCGGCGGCCGAGGAGCTGCCGGACGACCCGCTGCCGGACGAGCTGAACGCCGACGCGGTGCGGATCGTCCGCAAGGCGCACTGGGCGATCGACAAGGTCACCAACGACATGGACCAGCGGTTCTCGTTCAACACCGCGATCGCGGCGGTGCGGGAGCTGTTCAACGAGGTGACGGTGGAGAAGCGCGGCGCGGCGGATCCGGGGTCCGTGCGCTTCGCGCTGGCGACGGCGTCGTCGCTGCTGTTCCCCTTCGCCCCGCACGTGACGGCCGACGCCTACATGTCGCTCACGGGCCGGCGCGTGTGGGAGGAGCCGTGGCCGGCGGCGGACTCCGCCTTCCTCGAGGCGGACACGTTCGAGCTGGTGGTCCAGGTCAACGGGAAGGTCCGCGACCGGATCGAGGCGCCGACGGGCGCGTCGAAGGACGAGCTGCTGACGCTCGCGCGCGGGCTGCCGAACGTCGTCGCGCACGTGGACGGCAAGGACGTGGTCAAGGAGATCGTCGTGCCGGGCAAGCTCGTCAACGTGGTGGTGCGCGGCTGAGGTGACGCGGCGCGGTTCCGTCGCGAAGTCGTGACGATCCGCGTATCCCATGTCGGAGGTCCCGGCCTAGCTTGGCCGGATGCCCGATCTCAGCCGCTCCGAGCTCGCCGCGTACGCGGCGTGCGCCGTGCTGGTGGTGGTGCTCGGGTGGCGGGTGCTGCGGTCGGATGGGGATGCGGGCTCGGCGGCGGTGGCGGCGGGCGGCGGTTCGGCCGCCGCCGTCGCGTCGTCCTCCGCGCCCTCGGTCTCCGTCGCGCCCGCGCGGGACGCGAGCGCGATCGTCCACGTCGTCGGCGCGGTGCGGCGGCCGGGCGTCTACCGGCTGCGCGTCGGCCAGCGGGTGCAGGAGGCGATCCGGCGCGCGGGCGGGGCGAAGGGCGGGGCGGACCTGCAGGCCATCAACCTGGCCGCGAAGGTCGCCGACGGGCAGCAGGTGGTGGTGCCGCGGAAGGCGGCGGCGGTGGTGGCGGGGAGCGGCGGGGCGGGCGGGGCCGCGGCGGGCGGGGCGGCGGCGGGTTCCGTGGCCGCGGGCGGGAGCGCGGGTGCGAGCGGCGCGCCGGCGGCGCCCGTCAACCTCAACTCGGCGACCGCCGAGCAGCTCGACACCCTCGCCGCCGTCGGCCCGGCGACCGCCCAGAAGATCCTCGACTACCGCGCGCAGCACGGCGGCTTCGCCTCCGTCGACGACCTCGCGCAAGTCTCGGGGATCGGGCCGAAGAAGCTCGAGGCGCTGCGCAAGCAGGTGACGGTGTGAGCCGTCCCGGCGCGCGCCATCGACTGCGACCGCGTGCCATGACGGTCACGCGACGCGCCCGCCACGCGGCGCCGCTCCGCGCGTCCGCCGAGCGCTGGCGCACCACCGCCGCCGACCAGGGCTCACGCCACCCGCGACAGCTCGTCCTCGCCGTCGCGGTCACCGGCCTCCTCCTCGGCATCCGCGCGCCCGCCTCCGTCATCGCCGTCTCCGCGCTGCTCGTCGCCTTCGGCGCGCTGACCGTGCCCGTCGTCCGCCGCCCTGCCGCGGCGCTCGCGCTCGCCGCCATCCTGCTCGCCTCCGCGTGGGTCGCCGACGCGCGGACCGCCGCGCTCGAGCGCACGCACCTCACGGCGACCTTCGGCCAGACGGTGAACGGCGAGGCGACGCTGCTCGCGCCGCTGCGCGCCGACGCCTACGGCGGCCGTCGCGCGCTCGTCCGCTGGCGCGGCGAGCCGGTGCTGCTGCGCGTCCCGGCGTGGCTGGTGGACGGCGCCGGCGACGAGGCCACCCCGGGCGCCGCCTCCGGCGGCGCGGCGGCGATCGCGCGCGGTGGCGCCGCGACGCGTGGCTCCCCGCCCGACGCGCTCCGCGTCCGCGGCTCGACGCGTGGCTCCCCGCCCGACGCGCTCCACGTCGGCGACCTCCTCCGTGTCAACGGCTCGACGCGTGGCTCCCCGCCCGACGCGCTCCGCGTCGGCGACCTCCTCCGCGTCCGCGGCACGCTCCGTCCACCCGACCTCGCCGGCCGCGCGGTGCACGCGCACGCGACGTTGCGCGCCACCGCGCTCACCCCGACCGGTCGCCGTCGCGGCGGCGCGCTCGGCGTGGTCGACGGCGTCCGGCGGCGGGCGGAGCGCGTCCTCGATGGACATCTCCCGACCGCCGAGGCGGCGCTGCTGCGTGGGATGGTGCTCGGCGACGACGCGGCGATGCCCGGCGACGTGCACGACGCGTTCGTCGCGGCCGGGCTGAGCCACCTGACCGCCGCGTCCGGTCAGAACGTCGCGCTGCTCGCCGCGCTCGCGCTCGGCCTGTGCGCCGTCGCGGGTCTCGGGATCCGCGCGCGGTGGGCGCTCGTGCTCCTGCTCATCGCGCTCTACGTCCCGCTCGCCGGCGGCGGGCCGTCGATCCAGCGCGCGGGGGTGATGGGCGCGGCGACGATCGCGGCCGCGCTCGCCGGGCGGCCCGCGTCGCGGTGGCACGCGCTGCTGCTCGCCGCGGCCGCGACGCTGGTCCTCGACCCGCGCAGCGCGGCCGACGCGGGCTGGCAGCTGAGCTTCGCCGCGGTGATCGGCATCGCGACCATCGCCGCTCCCGCCCGCGAGCGGCTGCGCCGGCGCGGGCTCGCCGCGCCGGTCGCCGAGGCCGTCGCGGTCACGCTCGCCGCGACCCTCGCGACCGCGCCGCTCATCGCCGTCCACTTCGACCGCGCGTCGCTGGTGGCCCTTCCGGCCAACGTCCTCGCGGCGCCCGCCGTCGCGCCGGTCATGTGGCTCGGCCTCGCCGCCGCCGCGCTCGGCCAGCTGACGCCCACGCTCGCCGCGCCGCTGGTCGCGCTGACCGGTCCACCGCTCGGCTACCTCGCCGGCCTCGCGCGCCTCGCGGCGAAGCTCCCCGCCGCGCAGGCCGCCCTGCCGCTCTCGGCGATCGTCGTGCTCTGCGCGCTCGGCGCCGTCCTGCTGACGGCGCCGCTCGACCACGATCGCGCGCCGGGCGGCCGCTCCACCCGCCGCCGCGCCGCCCTCGCGCTCGCCCTCCTCTTAACCCTCGCCGCCGCGCTCGGGCCCGCCCTCGTCCCGCCGCGCACGCTCGCCCCGCCGCCCGAGGGCGACCTCCGCGTCACCGCGCTCGACATCGGCCAGGGCGACGCCACGCTGCTCCAGGCCGGCGGCCACGCGATCCTGGTCGACGCGGGACCCGCGGGCGACGGCGTCGCGGCGAAGCTCCGCCGCGCCGGGGTCCGCCGGCTCGACGCGCTCGTCGTCACCCACCCGCAGGCCGACCACGACGGCGGCGCGCCCGCGGTGCTGGCCGCGGTCCCCACGACGATGCTCCTCGACGGCCGCGGCGGCGACCGCGCGCCGAGCTCGACCGCCATCGACGCGCCGGCCCGCGCGCGCGACGCGCGTCACCGCCGCGCAGGCGGGCCAGGTCGTCCGCGCCGGGCCGCTGTCCCTGCAGGTCCTCTGGCCGCCGGCCGGGCCCGCCGCGCCCGGGACCGACCCGAACGACCGCGCGGTCGTCGCCGTCGCGGGCGCGTTCGGCGCCACCGCGCTGCTCACCGCCGACGCCGAGTCGCCGGTCCTCGCGCCGCTCGACCTGCCGCCGGTCGACGTCCTGAAGGTCAGCCACCACGGCAGCGCCGACCCGGGGCTGCCCGCGCTGCTGGACCGCCTCCGGCCCCGTGTCGCGCTGATCGAGGTCGGCGCCCACAACACCTACGGCCACCCGACGCCGTCGACCCTCCAGGCCCTCGCCGCCGCCGTGCCGATCGTCCGGCGCACCGACCGCGACGGCGCCGTGCGGGTCGACCTGCGCGCGGGCCGCGCGAGCGTCGCGCGCGGCTGAGCGACGACCGCGACCCCACTTACACTGATCGCCGATGGCCACCTGGAAGCCCGCGTACCTCATCCACGGCGACGACCACGGGCGGATCGCCGAGCGCCGCGCCGGCCTGCGGGCGCGCGCCGAGGCCGAGAGCGGCGCGAACGGGCTCGAGGTCATCGAGGGCGACGCGTCGACGCCCGAGGCGGTCGGCCTCGCGCTCAACGCCATGACCTTCGCGATGGGCCGCCGCTTCGTCGTCGTCGACGGCGCCGAGCGCTGGAAGCAGGCCGACGTCGAGCAGCACGTGGTCCCCGCGCTCGCGAACCTCGCGCCCGACACGACCGTCGCGTTCTTCGCGCGCGAGGACGGCCGCGCCAAGGTCCCGGCCGCGCTGCCGAAGGCCGTCACCAAGGCCGGCGGCGACGTCGTCGAGCAGGCCACGGTCAAGACGCGCGAGCTGCCGAAGTGGGCGATGGCGGAGGCCAAGCGCCTCGGCATCGAGCTGGAGCCCGCCGCCGCGCAGGTGCTCGTCGCGCAGGTCGGGGAGCGTCAGCAGCGGCTGCTGCGGGAGCTCGAGAAGCTCGCGCTCGAGCGCGGGCCGGGCGCGCGGCTCGTGGCCGAGGACGTCACCGACGCCGCGGCCGACTCGGCGGAGATCCAGGTCTGGGGCCTGGTCGACGCGCTCGTCGCCCGCGACCGCCGCTCGGTCTTCCTCGCGTTCCTGGAGCTGCGCGAGCAGGGCGAGGCCGTCGGCCGGCTGATCCCGCTGATGGCGCGGCGGCTGCGCGAGGTGCTCGCGATCGCCGACCGGCTGGAGGCGGGGGAGTCCCCGGCGCAGGTGAAGTCCTCGACCAAGGGCAGCCCATGGGCGCTCGACCGCCGCATCAAGGAGGCGCGCGCGACGGACCCCGAGGCGCTGCGCCGCGCGATCGAGACCCTCGCCGACCTCGAGCTGCAGACCCGCGGCATGAGCGAGCTGGACGACGACACGACGGCGATCCGCGCCCTCGGCCGCATGGCAGCGGCGCGCTGAGCTGAGGGCCGCCTCGTCGCGCATGGCGGCCCCCACCGGAGCTTGACGGGCTGAGGGCCGCCTCGTCGCGCCTGGCGGCCCCCAGCGGAGCTTGACGGGCTGGCGCCCGCCGGCGCTCGCCGGTGACCGCCAGCCACGACGATGCGGGCCTCAGCTCAGCGCGCCCGGCGCGCCGCCGCCGCGCCTGGCGGCCCCCCAGCGGAGCTTGACGGGCTGGCGCCCGCCGGCGCTCGCCGGTGACCGCCAGTCACGACGATGCGGGCCTCAGCTCAGCGCGCGCGGCGCGGATTCGGCGCGCGGCGCCGCGCCCCCGCCCCTCCACGCACAAACGGCCCCCGCAACCGGGGGCCGTCGAAGGCGTGAGAAGCGACCTCAGTCGCGCGGCGAGGCTAGGCCGAAGGCGCGCCGGCGCGAACGCGGGCGGCGCGGGACTTCTTGCGGTTGCCCGTGTTCCGATGCAAGGCGCCGCGCTTCACGGCCTTGTCGATCGTCTGCACGAGGTCGCGATGCTCGGCGTCGGCCTTCGCATCGTCCCCCTCGGCAACCGTGGCCTCGAGGCGACGGAAGTAGGTCTTGATGGTGGACGTGTAGCGGCGGTTCTCCAGGCGCTCACGCTCGGCCCGGAGGATGCGCTTCTTCTGCGAGTGAATGTTCGCCATGAGCGACGGACGATTCTAGCGGGCCGGCGCCGGAGACGCGGACTGGGTGGGACACCCGGTCCGCGCCGTACCATCCGCGCCCAGTGACGAGCGAGGCACCACCCGCGGGCGACCGCACCCAGGCGGCCGCGGGCGGCGGCGGCGCGCCACCCCGGCGCTCCTTCGCGCGCAACACCGCGATCTTCTCGATCCTCACCGGCCTCAGCCGCGTCGCGGGCCTGATGCGCGAGGTCCTCGCCTCCGCCTTCTTCGGCCTGACCCCGGCGTTCTCCGCGTTCACCTTCGCCTTCGCGATCCCGAACGTCGTCCGCTCGCTCTTCGCCGACTCGGCCCTCAGCGCCGCGTTCGTCCCGATCTTCACCGAGCTCCAGGAGGAGGGCAGGAAGCGCGAGGCGTTCCGGCTCGCCTCGACGCTCCTCATGGTGATCCTGGTCGTCCTGACCGCGATCACCATCGTGTTCATCCTGACCGCGGGCTGGCTCGTGCCCGCGGTCGCGCCGGGGAAGTTCTCCGCCCACGCCGACCACCTCGCGGTCGGCTTCAGCCAGGTCCTCTTCCCGATCGTCCTGATCCTCGGGCTCAACGGCCTCGTCGTCGGGATCCTGCAGGCCTACGACCACTTCTCGATCCCGGCGCTCTCCGCGTTGGTGTGGAACATCGTGATCATGGTGTTCATGGTCGGCGCGCGGCCACTGTTCCACGGCGACGGCCAGTTGTACGCCTACGCGATCGGGATCCTGGTCGGCACCGGCGTCCAGTTCGCGATGGCGATCCCGGTGCTGAAGACCGTCGGCTTCCACTTCGAGTGGTCCTTCGACTGGCGCGACCCGCGCGTCAAGCGCGTCTTCGTGCTGATGCTGCCGGTCACGCTCGGCCTCGGCCTCATCAACTTCAACGCCCTGGCCAACTACTACCTCGCGGGCTTCGTCTCCGAGGAGGGCCCGCGCGCGATCGAGGCGGCGTTCCGCCTCTACATGCTCCCGCAGGGCATGTTCAGCGTGGCGATCGCGACCGTCCTCTTCCCGCAGCTCAGCCGCCTCGCCGCCCGCCGCGACCTCGCGGGCCTGCGCGCGACGATCGGCAACGGCCTGCGGCTGATCTTCCTGATGCTCCTGCCCGCCGCGGCGGCGACGCTCGTGCTCGCCACGCCGATGATCCGGCTCGTCTACCAGCGCGGGGAGTTCTCGCCGTCGGACACGACGCTCGTCGCGACCGCGCTCTTCTGGTTCTCCTTCAGCCTCCCGTTCAGCGGCGTGAACCTGCTGCTGACGCGCTCGTTCTTCAGCCTCCAGAAGCCGTGGGCGGTGACCTACCTCTCGGTGGCCAACCTGGTGGTGAACATCGGCGTCTCGATCGCGCTCGTGCCGCTCGGCGTCGGCGGCGTCGTGGCGGGCACGGCGATCGCCGACCTCGCGCTCGCCGCCGCGCAGTACTTCTACTTGAAGCGCGAGCTGGAAGACCAGCTCGAGCTGCGGGACACGATGGAGGCGGTGGTCGGGATGCTGATCGCCGCCGTCTGGTTCGGGATCGCGGCCTGGGTCGGCTGGGTCGCGCTCGACTGGGTCTTCGGCCGCGGGCTCGTCGGCCAGGTCATCTCGGTCGGCGGCGGGCTCACCGCCGGCGTCGTGACCTACGCCGCCATCGTGCTCGCGATGAAGCTCCCGGAGGCCGAGCAGCTGCGGCGGCTGATCGCCGGCCGCCTCGGCCGCGGCGCCGCCGCGGCGGGCTGAGCGGCCCGGGCGCCGCCCTCTATCCTGGGCGGCCGCTTGTCCGACCAGAGCCTCATCCGCAACTTCTCGATCATCGCCCACATCGACCACGGCAAGTCGACCCTGGCCGACCGCATCCTGGAGATGACCCAGACCGTGGCCTCGCGCGACATGCGCGAGCAGCTCCTGGACTCGATGGACCTCGAGCGCGAGCGGGGGATCACGATCAAGTCCCAGGCCGTCCGCGTGTACTACGAGGCCAAGGACGGCAAGACCTACCAGCTGCACCTGATCGACACGCCGGGGCACGTCGACTTCACCTACGAGGTCTCGCGCTCGCTCAACGCGTGCGAGGGCGCGCTGCTCGTCGTCGACGCCTCGCAGGGCGTCGAGGCCCAGACCGTCGCCAACACCTACCTCGCCGTCGAGGCCGGGCTCGAGCTGATCCCGTGCCTGAACAAGATCGACCTGCCGGGCGCCGAGCCCGAGCGCGTCGCGGGCGAGGTCGCCGAGCTGCTGGGGGAGGACGCCGACGACATCCTCATCATCTCCGGCAAGACCGGCGCGGGCGTGACCGAGGTGCTCGAGCAGCTCGTCGAGCGCGTCCCGCCGCCCGGCGGCGACCGCGGCGCCCCGGCGCGCGCGCTGATCTTCGACTCGCAGTTCGACCAGTACCGCGGCGTCGTCGCCTACATCCGCGTGGTCGACGGCGTCTTCAAGAAGGGCGAGGCGATCCGCGCGATCGCGACCTCGACCGAGGCCGACATCGACGACATCGGCTTCTTCACCCCGGCGATGACGCCGGTCGACGAGCTCGCCGCGGGCGAGGTGGGGTACCTGATCACCGGGATCAAGGACGTCACCAAGCTGCGCGTCGGCGACACGCTGACGACCAAGCGCAACGGGGCGACCGAGGCGCTGCCCGGCTACCGCGAGGTCAAGCCGATGGTCTTCTGCGGGCTCTTCCCGATCGAGAACGACGACTACTCGGACTTCCGCGACGCCCTGGAGAAGCTCTCGCTCAACGACGCCGCGCTGGCGTGGGAGCCCGAGACCTCCGACGCGCTCGGCTTCGGCTTCCGCTGCGGGTTCCTGGGGCTGCTGCACATGGACATCGTGCGCGAGCGGCTGGAGCGCGAGTACGACCTCGAGCTGATGGCGACGATGCCGTCGGTGAGCTTCGAGGTGACGCTGACCAACGGCGACATCGTCGAGGTCCACAACCCCTCCGACATGCCGGATCCCGCGCGGATCCAGGAGATCCGCGAGCCCTACATCAAGGCCTCCATCCTGCTCCCCAAGGAGTACGTGGGCGTGACGATGGAGCTCTGCCAGGAGCGCCGCGGCGAGCACGCGGGCATGCACTACCTCTCGGCCGACCGCGTGCAGCTGCACTACGACCTGCCGCTGAGCGAGATCGTCCTGGACTTCTTCGACCAGCTGAAGTCGCGGACCCGCGGCTACGCGTCGCTGGACTACGAGCTGCTCGGGCTGCGGCCGTCGAACCTCGCCAAGCTGGACGTGCTCCTCGCGGGCGACCCGGTCGACGCGTTGTCCATGGTGGTGCACAAGGACAAGGCCTATGAGATCGGCCGCAACCTCACCGAGAAGCTGCGCAAGAAGATCCCGCGCCAGCAGTTCGACGTGCCGATCCAGGCCGCGATCGGCTCCGCGATCGTCGCGCGCGAGACGGTCAAGGCGTACCGGAAGGACGTCACGGCCAAGTGCTACGGCGGCGACATCAGCCGCAAGCGCAAGCTGCTCGAGCGCCAGAAGGAAGGCAAGAAGCGCATGAAGCAGGTCGGGCGCATCGAGGTGCCGCAGGAGGCGTTCCTCGCCGTCCTCGAGCTGGGCGACGACCGCCCGAACAAGTAGGCCCGCGGTGGATCTCGGGCTCGACGACCGGGTGTGCGTGGTGACGGGCGCGAGCCGCGGGATCGGGCTCGCGGTCAGCAGCCGGCTGGTCGCCGAGGGCGCGCGGGTGCTGATGGTGGCGCGCGACGAGCCGCGGCTGCGCGACGCCGCGGAGGACCTCGGCGCCGAGTGGCTGGCCGCCGACGTCACGGATCCCGACTGCGCGGTCCGGATCGTGGCGACGGCGGTGGAGCAGCTCGGGCGGCTCGACGTGCTGGTCAACAACGCCGGCACGTCGCGGAACGCGGGCCTCGACGAGCTGACCGACGAGGACTGGCGCGACCAGCACGAGCAGCACGTGATGGCGCCGATGCGGCTGATGCGGCTCGCGGCGCCGGCCATGGCCGAGCGCGGGTGGGGCCGGATCGTCAACGTCGCCTCGTCCTCGGGCAAGCGGCCGTCGGCCTCGAACGCCGCGTACTCGGTGGCGAAGGCCGGGCAGCTGTCGGTGTCGCGGGCGTTCGCGGACGCGTACGCGGGGCGGGGCGTCCTGGTGAACGCGGTCGCGCCGGGGCCGGTCGGCTCGCCGCTGTGGCTCGGCGCGGGCGGTCTCGCGGATCAGGCCGCGGCGGCGCGCGGCGTGACGCGCGAGGAGGCGCTCGAGGCGGCGGCCGCGAAGATCCCGCGCGGACGCTTCGGCACGCCGCAGGAGGTCGCCGACGTGATCGTCTTCCTCTGCTCCGAGCGGGCGGGCAACGTCGCGGGCGCGGCGTGGTCGGCCGACGGCGGCAGCGTCAACATCATCATCTAGCCCGCCGGTCGCTGCAGGAGGATCTCGACGGGGCCGCCCGCGCCGAGGCGCTCGCCCTCGGCGTGCGCGTGGGCGGCGAGGCGGTCGGGCTCGGTGCCGTCGTAGGCGGCGGCCGCGGTCAGCTTCGCGGCGAGGTGGCCGGCGCCGGCGGGGACCGCGACGACGTCGCCCGCGCCCAGCGGCGCGCCCGGCGTGCGGCGCAGCGCGTAGGGGAGGTCGAGCCAGCGCAGCCGCGGGAGCTCCAGCTCGTCGAGCGCGCGCTCGACCACGAGGTGGTCGACGTGGCCGGTGAGGCCGAGCGGGGCGAGGATCAGGTCGGGCGTGAGCCGCCCGAGCGCGAGGGCGAGGACCGAGGCGGCGACCTTCGGCGCGTCGTCGTCGGCGCGGAGCCCGTCGTGGACGCGGTCGGCGGCGTAGCCGCGCTCGGCCGCGGGGTCGAGGGCGAGGTGGACGACGCCGGAGAGCCCGAGCGCCTCGGCGGCCCGCTGGTCGCGGTTGTTGTCGTCCTTGGTGAAGACGCTGACGACGATGACCGGGTGGCCGTCGAGGGCGTGGCGGTGCAGGGTGGCGCCGGCGGACTGGACGGCGTCCGCGAGGGTGGGGGCGACGGCGAGGATCGTGGTCGGGGGCACGCGCGTGATGGTGGCAGGCGGTGCGGTGCGGCCGTGGCGCTCGGCCCGCAGCGATCCGGGTCACCGCGAACGTCTCGATGACGTCCACGACGCCCCGCGTCTCGGGCTCGGCGCCGGCGGACGACCGCGGGCGCGGCGCACACCGCGGCCCTAGAGCGTCGCCAACCTCCGCACGCCCTCCACCAGCTCCGCCGCCACCGCCCCGGCGAACGTCAGCCGCAGGAACGCTGCCGGCGGCTCGGCCGCGAACCACGGCCGTCCCGGCGAGACGAGCACGCCGGCCGCCGCCGCCCGCGCCGTCAGCAGCCCGTCGTCGACGCCCTCCGGCAACCGCACCCAGACGTGCAGCCCGCCCGCGGGCACGGATGCGACCTGCCACGACGGCAGCAGCTCCTCCAACGCCCCCACCAGCGCGTCGCGCCGCACGCCCAGCTCGACGCGCAGCGCCTTCCGGTGCCGCCGCCACGCAGGAGCGCTCACCAGCTCCAGCGTCGCGTGCTGCAGCGGTCCCGCTACGAAGAAGTCGTCGATGATCCGCGCCGCCTTCAGCCGCGCGCCCGCCGCGCCGCGCGCGCTCACCGCCGCCACGCGCAGCCCCGGCGCCGCGGACTTCGTCAGCGAGCGCACGTAGACCACGTGCCCGTCGGGGTCGTCGGCCGCCAGCGGCGGCGGCGCCTCGCCGTCGATCCGCAGGTCCCGCGCCCAGTCGTCCTCGATCAGGAACGCCCCCGCGGCGGCGACCGCCTCCAGCACGGCCGCGCGGCGGCCCGGAGCCAGCGAGGCGCCGGTCGGGTTCGCGTGCAGCGGCTGGCAGTAGAAGACCCGCGCGCCGGTCAACGCGAACGCGCCCGCGAGCAGCTCCGGCCGGACGCCGTGCTCGTCGATCGGCACCGGCACCGGCCGCAGCCCCGCCGCCCGCAGCGCGGCGAGAGCGCCCAGGTACGTCGGCGACTCGACGAGCACCGGCTCGCCCGGCGCGGCGAGCGCGCGGAAGGTGGTGGACAACGCCGCCTGCCCGCCGCTGCAGATCACGACGTCGTGGCCGCGGACGTGCCCGCCGGCCTCGCGCGCGAACCAGTCGCGCAGCGGCTCCAGCCCCTCGACGGGCAGCCGGCCCCACGTCTCGGGCCGCCGGGCGGCGCGGCCCAGCGCGCTCCCCAGCGCGGCCAGCGGCTGGAGGTCCGGCGCCAGGTAGCCGCCGGTCAGCGCGATCGCCCCCGGCGGCGGCACGGCGAGCAGCTGGTCGAGCGACGCGGCGGGGAGCGGCGGACGATCGGCGAGCGCGATCTCCTGCCAGCCGAGGTCCGGCGCCCGCGCGGGCTCGGCGACGTCGCCGGCGACGCCGAGGCGCTCGGCCACGAACGTCCCGCGCCCCGGCCGCGGGACCACGAGCCCCTCGCCGGCCAGCTGCGCGAGCGCGCGCTGCACGGTGACGGGCGACGCGCGGTGGCGCGCCATCAGCTCACGGACGGACGGCAGGCGGCTGCCCGGGGGGAGGGCACGGGCAGCCGTCCGCACGTCCTCGATAACACGACTCTGTGTGTTACCGTCAATCATGAGTATCGAGAGTAACGTTACTACGGTGCGGACGATAACGCAAGGTCGCGTGCAGAACCCGCGCCTGGCACCGGGCTTGCTGCTCGGCGCGCTCGGCGTCCTGGCCTTCTCGTTCTCCCTGCCGGCCACCCGTCTCGCCGTCGCCGACCTCGATCCGTGGCTCGTGGCCTTCGGCCGCGCGGTGGTCGCGGGCGCGCTCGCCGTCGGCGTCCTGCTCACCACGCGCGCGCCAAGGCCGACAACAAGGCAACTCAAGGACCTTGCCTTGGTCGCGCTGGGCGTCGTCGTCGGCTTCCCGCTCTTCACCTCGCTCGCCCTGCACCACCTGCCCGCGAGCCACGGCGCCGTCGTCGTCGGGATGCTCCCCGCCGCGACCGCGGTCGCCGCCGTCGTCCTCGCGGGCGAGCGCCCGACCCGGGCGTTCTGGCTGGCGTCGTCCGCCGGTCTCGCCGCCGTCCTCGCCTTCGCGCTCACGCGCGGCGGCGGCGACCTCGGCGCGCCCGACCTGGAGCTCCTCGCCGCCGTCCTGCTCTGCGCGGTCGGCTACGCGGTCGGCGGCCGCCTCAGCCGCGAGCTCGGCGGCGCGCGCACGATCTGCTGGGCGCTCGTCCTCAGCCTGCCGGTCACCACGACGGTCGCGGGCATCGCCCTGGCCCAGGACGGCGCCCACGCGGGCGCGGACGCCTGGCTCGGCTTCGCCTACGTGTCGCTCATCTCGATGTTCCTGGGGTTCTTCGCCTGGTACGCCGGGCTGGCCCGCGGCGGCGTCGCCAAGATCGGCCAGGTCCAGCTCGCCCAGCCCGTGCTGAGCCTGCTGTGGGCCGCGCTGATCCTCGGCGAGTCCGTGGGCCCGGCGACCGTCGGCGCGGCGCTCGTCGTCCTCGCCTGCGTGGTGGCGACCCAGCGAACGCGGGTAGGCTCCCGCCACGCATGAGCGACGCCGTCGGCAAGGCCTACCCGCCCACGCTCTACGCCGTGGGGCGGGAGAAGATCAAGGAGTACGCGCGGGCGACGGGGGAGGCGAACCCGCTGCACCTCGACCACGAGGCGGCGCGCGCCGCGGGCTACGCGGACCTCGTCGCGCCCCCGATGTTCGCCGTCGTCTACTGCGGTCCGGCGATGGGCCCGGCGTACTTCGACCCGGAGCTGGAGATCGACTTCGCGCGCCTCGTCCACGGCGGCCAGGAGTTCAAGTGGGGGCCCTTGGTCGTCGCGGGCGACGAGATCACCACGGTCGTCTCCGTGAAGTCGATCGACGAGCGCGCGGGCAACGGCTTCTTCACCTTCGAGTCGGTCTCGACCAACCAGGACGGGCACACCGTGAGCGTCGGGACGTGGACCAACGTGGTGCGCGCATGAGCGCCTTCGAGCCCGGCCAGGAGCTTCCCGAGCTCAAGGTCACCCCGGACCGCCACCTGACCGTCCGCTACGCGGGCGCCTCGGGCGACTTCAACCCCATCCACATCGACGAGGAGTTCGCCAAGCAGGTCGGCCTGCCCGGCCGGATCCTCCACGGCCTGTGGACGATGGCCCAGGTCGCCCGCGCGCAGACCGAGGCCGCCGGCGGCCCGCACGCCCTCCAGCGCCTGAGCGTCGGCTTCCGCGGGATGGGCGTCCTCGAGCAGGAGATCGTCGTCACCTCGAAGGTCCGCGCCGTCGACGAGGACGGCACCGTCCACGTCGATACCGAGGCGACCCAGGCCGGCACGACGATCGTGCGCCGGGGCGATGCCGAGCTGCGGCCGTAGCGCCGTGCCCGTGTTCCGGGCGGACTCGTGCGAGCCGGTCGACACCGCCGGGCCGCTGTGAGCGACCAGCAGCGCCTCGCCCTCGACGCCCTCGCGGCCGGGCGCGTCGACGGCCCGCCGCCGGGACCGTGGGAGCCGGGCCGCGCCTATCCGCTGGCGCTCGACGTCGACGAGGCCAACGGGATCGCGGCGGTGTCCTTCGCGATCCTGGACCTGTACCCGGACATCGCTCCGGGGTGGTGGTGCGAGGCGATCACGTTCGCCTTCCGCGGCGGTCGCTGGCGCTTCGCGGCGGGGGAGTCGGACAACTGCACCGCCCCGGATCCGTTCTCCCGGCCGGCCTCGGCCACGAACTCGCTCCACGGCTGGTGCGACTGGCACACCAACGGCGGCCTGGGCGGGTGGGGCGAGGACGACCCGCCGGCCTGGCGGCACACGCTCTTCGGCATCGCGCCCGAGGGCACCGCGCGCCTGACGGTGACCGACGAGACGGGCACCACCCGCGACCTGCGCATCACGCCGTGGAACGGCGCGTACGTCGCCATCGTCGCCGGCGTCCGCAGCACGCTCACGGGCTGCGGCGAGCGCGGCGAGCGGCTCGGCGCGTTCCGGGCCGTCGACGGCTCCCAGGAGCCGAGGGAGCCGGAGCCGCCGCCCGGCTGGCGACCCGTAAAGCAGCTCGGCGACGGCCTCGGCTCGTCCCTCGTCTTCGAGCGCGTCACGCCGCCCGACGACGGCTAGCGCCCCCGCCGCGCGCGCCCGGGCGTCGCGCCGCTCCGCGCCACCCGGCGCCTTCTAGACTGTGGCGGGCATTGCTCTCGCCCCGCCAAGAGCTGCTCATGCGCAAGGTCGTCGAGGCGTACACCGAGACCGGCCTGCCCGTGGGCTCCAAGACGCTCGCCGCCGACCCCGACATCGTGGCCGGCCCGTCGACGATCCGCAACGAGCTCTCGACGCTCGAGGAGAACGGGCTGCTCGCGCACCCGCACACCTCCGCGGGCCGCGTCCCCACCGACGCCGGGCACCGCTGGTACGTCGACCAGCTCAGCAGCGGCAGCCTCGTCCCCGCGGGCGAGCGCCCGCTCGGCCTGCAGCTCATCCGCCGCGAGGTCGACGAGGCGATGCGCGTGACCTCCGAGACGCTCTCCCAGGTCACGAACCTCCTGGCGATCGTCTCCGCGCCGCCGATCGACACCGCGACGATCCGCCACGTCGAGGTCCTCCTGCTCCAGCCGCAGGTCCTGATGGTGGTGGTCATCACCTCCACCGGCGGCGTCACGAAGCGCGTCTTCACCTTCGACCGCCCGGTCGACCCCGGCCTCGTCGGCTGGGCCGGCCAGTTCCTGGACGAGCGCCTCACCGGCGTCGGCCTCGGCGCCCGCATGCTCCACCTGCGCCTGGCCGACAACAGCCTGACGGTCAACGAGCGCACGTTCCTCAACAGCCTGCTCCCGATCTTCACCGAGCTGGCCGAGACCGCCGAGGACACGCTCTACGTCGACGGCACCGCGCGCCTGATCGGCGAGCACCGCGTCCAGGACCTCGCCCAGATCAACGAGCTGATGAACATGCTGGAGCGTCGCGCGACGCTCCTCGGCCTCCTGCGCGCCGCGCTGCAGGAGCCGGACGTGCTCGTCCGCATCGGCTCCGAGAACCAGGCTCCCGCGCTCCAGTCCCTCGCGGTCGTCGGCGCGGGCTACGGCCTGCCGACCCGCAAGCTCGGCACCGTGTCGGTCATCGGCCCGGTCCGCATGGACTACCCGCGCGCCATCCGCTCAGTACGCGAGGCCGCTCACGAGCTCTCGCGCTTCATCGAGGACGTCTACGGATCATGAGCTCCACCGTGCCCAGCGACCCCTATGAGGTGCTCGGCGTCGCCCGAGACGCCGACGAGACCACCATCAAGAAGGCGTTCCGCAAGCTCGCGCGCGAGCTGCATCCGGACGTCAACAGCCACGACCCCGATGCCGAGGAGAAGTTCAAGGCGGCGGCCGAGGCCTACGAGATCCTCAACGACGCCGAGCGCCGCGCCACCTACGACCGCTACGGCCACGAGGGCCTGCGCTCCGGCGGCCAGGCGCCGAACTTCGACGGCTTCGGCTCGATCACCGACCTCTTCGACGCGTTCTTCGGCGGCCAGTTCGGCGGCGGCTTCGGCGGCGGGACCCGGACCGGCCCGCGCCAGGGGGAGGACGTCGCGGTCGCGGCCGAGATCGACCTCGACCAGGCCTACCGCGGCGCGAAGGTCGAGGTCACCTTCGAGGCGATCGATCGCTGCGAGCACTGCCACGGCAACGGCGCCGAGCCCGGCACGCCGATCGAGACCTGCGACAAGTGCGGAGGCCACGGGATCCTGCAGGCCGTCACGCGCTCGCCCTTCGGGCAGGTCGTCCGCCAGGTCGCCTGCGACAAGTGCGGCGGCGACGGCAAGATCGCCAAGAGCCCCTGCGAGGTCTGCGACGGCCGCGGGCTCGTCGTCGGCCACCGGCGCCTGGAGGTCGACGTCCCGGCCGGGATCGCGGACGGCCAGCGCATCCGGCTGAGCGGCCGCGGGCACGCGGGCGACCACGGCGGCCCTCCGGGCGACCTCTACGTCGTCGTCCAGGTCGCGCTCGGCGACGGCTGGCTCCGCGACGGCGACGACCTCGTCACCGTCGCCGACATCCCGGCGCCGCTCGCCGCGCTCGGCACGTCGGTGACGATCGAGCACCCGGACGGCGACGTCGCCGTCGAGGTCCCCGGCGGCACGCAGCCCGGCGCGGTGCTGACCGTCAAGGACAAGGGGATGCCCGCGCTGCGCCGCCAGGGCCGCTTCGGCGACCTGCGCGTCGTGGCCAACGTCGTGATCCCGCGCCGCCTGAACGCCCAGCAGCGCGAGCTGCTCGAGGAGCTCTCGGCGTCGATCACGCCCGAGCAGCTGCGCGACGACGGCGAGTCGGTCGTGGGCAAGCTGCGCCGGCTCTTCCACCGCTAGCGATGGCGCCCTCGACGGCCGCGGATGCGAGCCGCGAAGCGAGCCCTCCGGGCGAGGCTTCGCCTTGATCCGGCTCGCCGTGCGCGTCAAGCGCGAGGACGCCGACGTCGTCCTCGCGGAGATCCTGCGGCTCGCGCCGAGCGGGGTGGAGGAGACCGACCTCGACGGCGGCGCGATCGTCGAGTACGCGGTCTACGGGGCGCCGGGCGAGCTGCCGGACCTCCCGGACGTCCGCGCCGCGGTCGGCGGCGCGCTGGTGGAGGTCGTCACGACCGAGGTCGCCGACGACTGGGCCGACCGCTGGCGCGCGTTCCACCAGCCGATCGAGATCGCGTCCACGTTGTACGTGCGCCCGCCGTGGGAGCCCGCGCGCCCCGGGTTGATGGACCTGGTCATCGATCCCGGCCAGGCCTTCGGCACCGGCGCGCACCACACGACGCGCCTGTGCCTCGAGCTGCTCGCGGGCCTCGCGCCGGGCGGCGGCGTGATGGACCTCGGCTGCGGCTCGGGCGTCCTGGCGATCGCCGCGGCCAAGTTGGGGTTCTCGCCCGTCGCGGGCGTCGACCACGAGCTGGAGTCCGTCCGCGCGACCGCCGAGAACGCGGACGCCAACGGCGTCGCGGTCGCCGTCGCGCGCTTCGACCTGATCCGCGGCGGCCCGGCCCCGACCGCGCCGCTCGTGCTCGCCAACCTGCTGCGCCCGCTGCTGCTGTGCGTGGCGCGCGCGGGCTTCGACGGCCCGCCGCCGGAGACCCTCGTCGCCTCCGGCCTGCTCACGCACGAGGCTGACGAGATCGCGGGCGCCTTCGCGCGCCACGGCCTCGTCGAGGCCGACCGCCGCGAGAGCGCCGAGTGGTGCGCGCTCCTGCTGCGGCGCGACGGCGCGTCCGCCTAGGCGCGTAGACGCTCAAGTCTCCCCGGTCGCGGCCGACCGCGGGGGCATGATGGCCCGTGCCCTCGATCCCCTCGGCACGCTGCTCGCGCGGCTGCGCGTCTCGCGCCAGCTCGCGCTGCTCGGGGTCGTGCTGCTCGTCCCGGCGCTGCTCGCGGGCCGCGCCTACCACCACGCGCAGCGCACGCAGATCGACTTCAGCGCGCGCGAGCGGGTCGGGGTCCGGGCGCTCGGGCCCGCCAACGACCTCGTCGTCGCCACCGTCCGCGTCCGCTCGGCGGCGGTCGACGCGGCGCTCCGGGATCGCCCCGTGGCCGCGGCGCCGCTCGCCGCGCTGCGCCGCGCGCTCGTCGCGGGCGACGCCGCGGACCGCGCGGTCGGCGGACGGCTCGGGGCCCGCGCCGCCTGGCGCGCCGCGCGCAAGCCGATCGCCGCGCTCCTCCACGCGCCCGCGCCCACCTCCGCCACGCAGGCCCTCGACGACGACGCGGCCGCCGTCGACGCCGCGCTCGGCTGGGTCACCGAGGTCGCCAACACCTCCAACCTGATCCTCGACCCGGACCTCGACTCCTTCTACGTCATGGACGCGCTAGTCACCAAGGCGCCCGCGCTCGCCGCCGCGGCCGGCCTCGGCGCCGACCACCAGCGCGCGCTCGGCGAGCTGCCCGGCGGCGGGACGGTCAGCGACCACATCGACCTCGCGACCCAGGCGGGCGCGGTCTCGACCAACCTGGAGGCCTTGCTCGCGGGGCTGAAGACGACCTACGCGACGACGAAGGACAAGGACCTGCGGGCGCGCGTCGAGCCCGCCGCGGGCGCGATGGGCGCCGCCGCCGAGACGCTCGCCGTCGACCTCGCGCGCACCGCCCGCACGACGGACGCGACCGACCCGACCTCCGCCGAGCGCGCGGTCGCCACGGTCGCCGCCTTCGAGCGCGCCTCGACGCCGCGCCTCGCCGCGCTGCTCACCGCGCGCGTCGACCGCTTCCGCGCCGCCGAGCGCCGCGTCCTGGCGGGCTGCGCGCTCGCGCTCCTGCTGGCGCTGGCGCTCTTCGGCGCGGTCTACCGCTCGCTCGTCACCGCCCTGCACCGCCTCACGGTCGTCGCCCGCGCCGCGGCCGACGGCGACCTCTCCAAGGACGCGCACCTCGACCGCCGCGACGAGCTCGGCGACCTCGGCCGCGCGTTCGTCGCGATGGGCGAGCACCAGCGCGACCAGGTCGCGATGGCCGAGCGCGTCGCCGCCGGCGACCTCACGACGCCGATCCGGCCGAGCTCGGACCGCGACGCGCTGGGGCTCGCGCTCGCCGGGATGACCGCGGGCCTGACCGAGGTGGTGGCCTCCCTCTCCGACACCTCCGGGCGGTTGAGCCGCAGCGCCGGCGAGCTGGCCGCGGGCTCCGAGCAGACCGGCCGCGCGATGGGCGAGATCGCCCGCGCGAGCGAGGACGTGGCCGTCGGCGCCGAGCGCCAGGTCGTCGCCGTCGCGGCGACGAGCACCGTGGCCGAGGCGATGACCGTCGCCGCGAGCGCGGGCGCCGCCGGCGCCCGCGAGGCCTCCGACGCCGCGCAGGACGCGCAGGAGACCGCGCGCCGCGGCTCGGTCGTCGTCGCCGAGGCGACCGACGCGATGGCCGGCATGGGCGACGCCTCGGCCCGCGTCGCCGAGGCCGTCGAGCGGCTCGCGGTGAAGTCCGACCGCGTGACGGGGATCGTCGCGACGATCACCGAGATCGCGCAGCAGACCAACCTGTTGGCCTTGAACGCCGCGATCGAGGCGGCGCGCGCGGGGGAGGAGGGCCGCGGCTTCGCGGTCGTCGCCGACGAGGTCCGCCGCCTGGCCGAGCAGACCGCGAGCGCGGCGGGCGAGGTCGGCGACCTCGTCGCCGAGATCCAGGACGACACCGCCGCCGCGACCGCCGAGGCCCGCGCCGGCCGCGAGCGCACGAGCGCGGGCGCCGACCGCATCCTGCAGGCGACCGCCGCGTTCTCGGCGATCGACCGATCGATGTCGGAGCTCGCCGAGCGCATCGGCGCGGTCGCGCGCCGCAGCGACGAGGTCGCCACCGACGCCGCCCGCGCCCGCGACGAGGTCGCCCAGGTCGCCGCCATCGCCGAGCGCACCTCCTCCGCCACCGAGCAGGTCTCCTCGACCGCGCAGCAGACCACCGCCTCCGGCCGCGAGATCGCCGACGCCGCCGCGGGCCTCGCCTCCATCGCCTCCGAGCTCGACCGCCTCGTCGGCCGCTTCACCGTCGCGGCGCGCTGAGCGCGCGCGCCCGAGCGATCCGGGTCGCCAGGAGCTGTCCATGACAGCTCACAGCGACCCGGATCCGCCGAGCAGGTCGCGGAGGCGCTGCGCGCTGCGCCGCCGCCCGCGCGTGAGCTGGTTGTAGGTGAAGCGGAGGACGCGGTAGCCGGCGAGCGTCAGCACCTGGTCGCGATCGCGGTCGGACTCGAAGACGGTCGGCATCGAGTGGTAGCTGAAGCCGTCGGTCTCGACGACCAGGTCGGTGCCCGGCCAGTGGAAGTCGACGAGGAACCCGGCGACGCGGACGTTGGCGACCGGTGCCGGCAGGCCGAAGTCGTCGCAGAGCTGGAGCATCGCGACCTCCGTCCGGCTGCGCAAATCCGCCGCGCCCGTGCCCTGGAGCCGGTCGAGGACGTCGGCCAGCGCGCGCCGGCCCGGCTGCCGCGGGTGGGCGGCGATCACGCGCCGGACCGCGCGCAGGTCGAACAGGTCCAGGCGATCGGATTGCGCGATCAGATCCTCGATTCCGCGGCTCCGCGTCGACGCCGCGAGGTCGAGCAGGGTGCGGGCGACGGTGGTCACCGGGATCCCCCGGTGGACGGTCACCTCGTCGGTGCGCAGGGTCCCCACGCGGTGGAGCCGCACCGGACGGTCCGGCACGCGGCCCGAGCGCGCCGGGGTCGTCACGTCGATGCGCGAGCCGCGCACCGGCGCCAGCTCCCAGAGCGCGGCGGCGTCCCCGTGGCTCAGCGCCGCCCTTGCGCCGCCCGCGTACACGGCGGCGAGCCACGTCCCCTCGATCCGCAGCTGCGCATGCCCCACCGCGTAGACGCCCGGGTGGAGGCGGACGAGCCGCGCCCGCGCCACCCGCCACGCGATCGCCTGCCGATCGAGGCCGCACGCGCGCAGCTGCCGGCGGGCCACCACGCCGTAGTTCCGGGCCGCCAGGGCGGCCACCTCGCGATCCGGGTCGCTGAGAGCTGTCATCGACAGCTTTAGGCGACCCGGACCAAAAACTCGCCCCCCGCTTGTCCGCCCACTAGCCTCGACCCCATGGCCTGGCACGTCGTCATCGCTGGTGGTGGGTTCGGTGGCTTCTACGCCGCCCGGACGCTCGAGAAGGTCCTCCCGCCGCAGGCGGCGAGGATCACGCTCGTCAACGACGTCAACTTCATGCTCTACACGCCGCTGCTGCCCGGCGCGGCGGCGGGGACGCTGGAGCCGCGGCACGTCGTGGTGCCGCTGCGCGAGGAGCTCACGCGCACGCACCTGCGGCTCGGGACCGTCACGGGCGCGTCGCCGGAGAGCAACACGCTGCAGGTCCGCACGCTCAAGGGCACGGTCGAGGAGCTGAGCTACGACCACCTGATCGTCGCGCTCGGCAGCGTCTCGCGGACGCTCCCGATCCCCGGCCTCGCCGAGCACGGCATCGGCTTCAAGTCGCTCCCCGAGGCGATCGAGCTGCGCAACCACGTCCTGCGCTCGCTCGAGGTCGCCGAGACGCTCGAGGACCCCGCCGAGCGCAAGATGTGGTTGACCTACGTCTTCGTCGGCGCGGGCTACGCGGGCCTCGAGGGGCTCGCGGAGCTGCAGGACTTCGCCGCCGAGGTCATCGACCTCTACCCGCGCTGCCGCACGCAGGGCATGCGCTGGATCCTGGTCGAGGCGCGCGACCGGATCATGCCCGAGATCCCCGAGCCGCTGGCCGACTTCGCCACGCGCGAGCTGCGCGGGCGCGGCATCGCGATCCGCACCGGCACGACGCTCGACGCGGTCACCGCCGACGACGTCACGCTGAAGGGCGGCGAGGTCATCCCGACCAAGACGCTCGTCTGGACCGCGGGCGTCAAGCCGCATCCGGTGATCGCGCGGCTCGGCCTGCCGCTGGACCAGCAGGGGCGCATCGAGGTCGACGCCACGCTCCGCGTCGACGGCCACGAGAACGTGTGGGCGCTGGGCGACGCGGCCGCCGTCCCGGACCCCGCCAAGAAGGGCAAGAGCGCGACGCCGCCGACCGCCCAGCACGCGCTGCGCCAGGGCAAGCGCGCGGGCAGGAACGTCGCCGCGTCGATCGGCAGCGGCAAGGTCAAGCCCTTCACCTTCAAGACCAAGGGCGTCTTCGTGGACATGGGCCAGGGCCAGGCCGTCGCGACGACGCTCGGGATCCGCTGGCGCGGCGTCCCTGCGTGGTGGCTGGCCCGCAGCTACCACCTCGCCGCGCTGCCGGGCACCAAGCGCAAGTGGCGTCTGCTGGTCGACTGGAACATCCAGCTGCTCTTCGGCCGCGACACCTCCGAGCTCGGCGGCCTCGGCCGCGCGCCCGGCCTCGGCGCCGACCCGACGGCGGGCGACACCCCCGCCCCGGAGCCCGCGGCGGCCGCGCCGCCGGCTACAGCACCCGTCGCGCCCAGCTGAACCGCCCGGCCCGCCACGGGTCCAGGCGCAGCTGGGACACGTAGACGCCCTGACCGCTGGAGTGGATCATCCAATCCGGGCTGAGCGCGATGCCCTCGTGGACGATCCGCGTCGGCGTCGCCCGCTGCCAGAAGCGCGCCGCGCCGAAGAACACCAGGTCGCCCGGGTGCACGTCGTCGAGCCGGATCCGCGCCGCGCGCGGGATCTCCCCGGCCTGCGCGGCCGCCGTCCGCCCGCGGATCTCCCGGCCCCACGCGAACCCCGACAGCTTGAAGACGCGCCAGGCGAAGCCCGAGCAGTCGTAGCCGCCGTGCGCCTGGGCGCCGTACCACGAGCCCGCGGCGTCGGTCTCGCCGCCCCAGACGTAGGGCATGCCGATCTTCGAGACCGCGAGGCGCAGGACGCGCCGCTCGGCCGCCGTGTACGCCGGCAGCGCGAACGACGCGAACGTCGCGTGCGCCGTCGCGCCCGCGGTGCCCTTCCACTTCAGGGCCACCGCGAACGAGTGCGCCGCCTCCGCGCGGGTGATCGCGTCGGTGGGGAAGCGCTCCAGCCGCTCCTGCCCGAAGGGGTGGTTGTCGCGCAGGCCGAGCGAGCGCGCGACGACCTCGGTCCCGAACGCCGGCGGCGGCTCCAGGCCCGCGCGCCACGCCTCGTGCTGGACGGCGGCCGCGACGTCGGCGGCGCCCAGCTGCGCGACGAGCAGCGCGTCGAAGGTGCTCACCGAGACGCCGCTCGACGGCGCCGCGACCGCCGGGACGCCGAGGCGGTCCGCGAGCGCGGCGAGCGCCTCGGGCAGCTCGCGTCCGGCCAGCGACCGCTCGCCGTGGAACGCCGCGTCGCCGCGGTCGTGCATGACGCCGGCGACGCGGACCGCGTGCTGCTCGCCGAGGTTCCACGTCCCCAGCGGCTCCGCGCGGGCGGCGGTCGGGCCCGGCAGCACGACCGGCGCCGCGACCGCGAGCAGCAGCGCGGCGGAGCGCCGCGCGAGCGCGAGCGTCCGCGCCCTGGGCCTACAATCGAAGGACATGAGCGTCGCCGACAACGTCAAGCAGGATCTCACCATCGCGATGAAGGCGGGGGAGAAGCAGCGCGTCGGCGCGCTCCGTCTCGTGCTGTCCGAGCTGCAGAAGGCGGCGAAGGACGGCAACGCCGACGAGCTGGCGATCCTGCGCCGCGAGCGCAAGCGCCGCCTGGAGTCCGCGAGCGCCTTCCGCGACGCGGGCCGGACCGAGCTCGCCGAGGGCGAGGAGGCCGAGGCGGCGATCATCGAGGCCTACCTCCCGGCCGAGCTGGGCGACGACGAGCTGCGCCGGATCGTGGCCGACGCGATCGCCGAGTCCGGCGCCACGACGCCCAAGGACCTCGGGGGCGTGATGAAGCTGGCGATGGAGCGCACCGGCGGCCGGGCCGACGGCAAGCGGGTCTCCAGCCTCGCGCGGGAGGCGCTGACATGAGCGCCCGCCGGCAGATCGAGCTGAGCAACGACGTCGCGGCCGCGCTCAGCGGCACGCACGACGCCGTCCTGCGCCAGCTCGAGGAGCACATCGACTGCGCGCTCTTCCTGCGCGGCAACCTCGTCACGCTGGAGGGCGAGGACGAGGCGGTCGCCAACGCCGCGGTCGTCGTGCGCGAGCTCGCCGAGCTGATCGAGGGCGGGCACGAGATCACCTCCGGGACGCTCGACGCGGTCTACAACGCGCTCGACCAGCACGAGTCGCCGGCCAAGGTGCTCGAGGACGTCGTCTGGCGCCACCGCTCCGCGAAGGTCGCCCCGAAGTCGGTCAACCAGAAGCGCTACGTCGACTCGATCCGCCGCAACACCGTGACGTTCGGCATCGGGCCGGCCGGCACCGGCAAGACCTTCCTGGCCGTCGCGATGGCCGCCTCCGCGCTCGCGCGCAAGGAGGTCAACCGCGTGATCCTGACCCGCCCGGCCGTCGAGGCCGGCGAGCGCCTGGGCTTCCTGCCCGGCGACCTGATGGCCAAGATCGACCCGTACCTGCGGCCGCTCTTCGACGCGCTCAACGACATGCTCGACCCCGAGAAGGTCGCGGGCTTCCTGGAGAAGGGCGTCATCGAGGTCGCGCCGCTCGCCTTCATGCGCGGGCGCACGCTGAACGACTCCTTCATCATCCTCGACGAGGCGCAGAACACGACGCCCGAGCAGATGAAGATGTTCCTGACGCGCCTGGGCTTCGGGTCGCGGATGGTCATCACCGGCGACGTCACGCAGGTCGACCTGCCGCGCAACGAGAAGTCCGGCCTGATCGTCGTCGGCGACATCCTGGAGGAGGTCGACGGCGTCGACTTCGTCCGCTTCGACGGCGGCGACGTCGTCCGCCACCGCCTCGTGCAGCGGATCGTCGAGGCCTACGACGCGCACGACCAGGCCCAGGCGCCGGAGCTGCGGCCGGCGAAGCGCGCTTGATGGCCCTGCTCGAGGTCGAGGTGCTCGACGCCGAGCTGGCGGCCGGGCGCCCCGACCTGCCGCCCGAGCCGGAGATCTTCCGCCTGGTGAGCCTGGCCGTCGCGACGGCGGGCGTCGAGGACGGCCACGTCGCGGTCGCGTTCGTCGACGCCGCGGCGATCGCGGCGCTCAACGCCGAGCACCGCGGCAAGGAGGGGCCGACCGACGTCCTGTCCTTCCCGATCGACGAGGAGGAGCTGGACGTGCCGGGGCCGCGCGAGCTCGGCGACGTCGTCATCTGCCCGGCGCACACGATCGACATCCGCGAGGCGATCGTCCACGGCGCGCTGCACCTCGTCGGCATGGACCACGAGGTCGACGACGGCGAGATGCTGGCCATCCAGGCGGAGCTGCTGTCATGGTGAGCGGCGTGAACACGCGCGCCGGACTCATCGCCCTCGCCGGCCGCCCCAACGTCGGCAAGTCGACGCTGGTCAACGCGATCGTCGGCCAGAAGGTCGCGATCGTCTCCGACAAGCCGCAGACGACGCGCCGCGCGATCCGCGGCGTCGTCACGCGGCAGGACGTCCAGCTCGTCCTCACCGACCTCCCCGGCGTGCAGAAGCCGCTCGACAGCCTGACCGAGCGCATGCAGCGCCGCGTCGAGCGCGAGCTGGCCGAGACCGACGTCGCGTTGATGGTGCTGAACGCCGAGCAGGGCGTCGGCCCCGGCGACCGCTTCATCGCCAACGCCCTGCGCCACGCGACCTGCCCGGTCGTCATCGCGGTCAACAAGGTCGACCGCCTCGACCGCCCGCACGTCGTCCTCGCGCTCGAGGCCGCGGGCGAGCTCGGGATCGCGGACGAGATCTTCCCGATCTCCGCGCGCAAGGGCACCGGCGTCGAGGCGCTGGCCGACCACCTCTTCAGCCTCGTCCCGGACTCGCCGTTCCTCTTCGACCGCGAGGACCACAGCGACCTCTCGCCCTACGTCCACCTCGCCGAGCTGGTCCGCGAGCAGATCCTGCGCCGCACCTTCCAGGAGGTGCCGCACGCGGTCGAGGTCGTCGTCGAGGAGGTCGAGACCGACCGCGAGGACCTCACGGTCGTCCACGCCCGCGCCTGGGTCGAGACCGACTCCCAGAAGGGGATCCTCGTCGGCGCGCAGGGCAACATGATCCGCGCGATCGGCACCGGCGCGCGCAAGTCCCTCGAGCGCGAGCTCGGCACCAAGGTCCACCTCGACCTCATCGTCCGCGTGCGCCGCGGGTGGCGCGGCGACGAGGGCCTGCTCGACCGGCTCGGCTTCGACAACTAGGACATGGCCCGCGACCCCGAGCCCGCCGAGGCGCTCGCCGCGTTCGCGGCGACGCTCGACGAGGTCGCCCTCGCGGGCGCGGTCGAGCGGGCGGTCTGGTTCGGCGCCCCCGCCGCGAAGGTCGAGGGGAAGATCTTCATGGCGCTGTGGCGCGGCGCGCTCGTCGCGCGGCTCGGCGCCGAGGAGGTCGGCCACCGCGTCCTGGCGGGCGACGGCGTCCGCTTCGACCCCTCCGGCAAGGGCAAGGCGATGAAGGACTGGCTGGAGGCCAACGCCGAGCACGCCGAGTGGCCGGAGCTGGCCCTGTGCGCGATCGCGTTCACCGCCCCGGGCGGCGGCGGCGCGGCCAACCCCTAGTCGATCAGCTTCTTCTCCATGCGGTTGATCGCCAGCCGCCACGCGAGCAGGCCGAAGGCGATCATGAACCCGAGGTGCCAGAGGTCCAGCGCCACGAGGCCGAAGACGGCGTCGCGCACCAGCTGCACGCAGTGGTAGAGCGGGTTCACGTTGGCGAGGATCCGCGCCCAGTGGGGGAGCCCGGAGATCGGGAAGAACGTCCCCGCGACGAGGAACAGCGGCGTGATCACCGTCGAGGTCACGTAGCTGAAGTTGTCGATGGACTTCATCACCGCGGAGATGAGGATCCCGAACGACGCCCAGCCGAAGCCCGCCGTGAACGCGATGAAGGGCACCAGGAGCATGCCCCACGACGGGTCGAGCCCGAAGACCATGGCCACCAGCAGCGGCGCGCAGCCGAAGACGCCGGAGCGCGCCGCGATCCACAGCGCCTCGGCGGTCACCAGCTCCTCGGTGTCCACCGGCGCGGCGAGGATCGCGTCGTAGGTGCGTTGGTAGGTGTACTTGACGAACGTCCCGAACATCGCGGGGAAGACCGAGGAGAAGAGCACCGCGGTCGCCACCGTGCCGGTCCCGACGAACTGCACGTAGTCGAGGCCGTTGACCTTCGAGACGAGCGAGCCGAAGCCGAAGCCGAAGGCGATGAGGTAGATCGTCGGCTCGACGGTCGAGGAGAACGTCGACGCGCGCCAGTAGGACCCGAAGTTGACGACCTCGCGCACGAGCACGCCGGTGAGCGCGGCCCGGTCCAGGCGCCGCGGCTTGTCCGCGGTGGCGGCCATCAGGCGATCTCCTCGCCGGTGAGGAGGACGAAGACGTCCTCGAGGTTGGCGGGGCGCCGCTCGCCCTCGGGCGCGTCGCCGTTCAGGTCCTCGGCGCGGAGGATCGTCACCGACGTCCCGGTCCGCCGCGTCGGCCAGCCGCGGCCCTGCGCGTCGGCCTCGACCTCGCGCAGCCGCGCCGGCGGCCCGTAGACCTCCAGCGCCTCGCGGCCCGCGTGCTCGGCCACGAGGTCGCCCGGCCGCCCGACCGCGACCGCGCGGCCCTGGCTGACGACGACGACCGTGTCGGCGAGGCGCTCGGCCTCCTCGATGTAGTGCGTGGACATCAGGATCGAGGCGCCCTCGCTGCGCAGCCGGTCGATGAGCGCCCAGAGCTCCTGGCGCACCTGCGGGTCGAGCCCGACCGTCGGCTCGTCGAGCAGGACGAGCTTCGGCTGGTGCACGAGCGCCCGCGCGATGAGCAGCCGCCGGCGCATGCCGCCGGAGAGCTCGTCGGCCCGGGCACCGCGGCGGTCGCGCAGGTTCGCGATCTCCAGCGCGCGCTCGATCGCGGCGCGCCGCTCGGCGCGCGGCACGCGGTAGAGGTGCGTGAAGACGAGCAGGTTCTGCTCGACGGTGAGCGTCACGTCGAGGTTGTCGAGCTGCGGGACGACGCCCATCTGGGCGCGCGCGGCCTTCGACTCCGCCGGCAGCGGGAGCCCGAGGACCTCGAGCTCGCCCTCGTCGGCGATCGCCTGCGCGGTCAGCAGGCGCATGGTGGTGGACTTGCCCGCGCCGTTGGGTCCGAGCAGGCCGACGCAGGTCCCGTCGGGGACCGTCAGGTCGAGGCCGTTGACCGCCGTGACTTCGCCGTAGCGCTTGACGACCCCGCGCAAGCGGATCGCGGGTGCTGCTGGGACAGACGACACCGCGCCGACGCTACACGGAGACCCCGCAAACGGGAACGGACCCGAGCGACCGTCGTCGCTCGGGTCCGCACCGTGGATGTCCCCTCCGGTGGGAGGCGTATGTATGGCGAAAGGTTCGACTCTCGATCCTTGGCGGTCCCGATGACGCAGGCGCCGCGCTCCCTCCAGAAGCGACGCTCATGCTCAGGGCCGACCCGTCCGTGGGTCGTATTCGCCTGTTGTCTTGCTTCCCTAGTGTCGGCCCGCGGCACCCGGGCTGGAGGGCCGTTGGACCCGGAACGGACGTCTGTCCTAGTGCCGGCCCGCCAGCCGCGTGGCGAAGGCCCGGATCTCCTCGGCGCCGAGGCGCTCGCCGAAGACGAACGGCAGCGTCGAGACCTTCGCGACCGCGTCGCGGCGCAGCCGCGCGAGCTGGCCCTGCTGCGTGCGGACGCGCCCCGCGGCGGCGGTGACGGCGCGGCGCACCGCGGCGTCGGCCGCGCCGTCGAGGGCCGCGACGGTCGCGACGTCGTCGCCCGAGAGGCGCCGCGGCCAGAGGCCGTTGACGACGATCGCGTCGAGGTCGCGGCCGAGCGTGGCGGCGACGCGCGCCTCGAGCTCCAGCGTCTCGCTCACCGCCAGCTCGCTCGGCAGCGCGACCGCGACGAGCCGCGAGCGCGCGGGATCGGCGAGCGCCTCGGCGACCGTCCGCGCCTGGCCCGCGATCGGCCCCACGCGGGCGATCTCGGCGAACGTGCGCGGCGTGCGCAGCAGGCCGACGCCGTGGCCGGAGGCCGGCGCGTCGACGATGACGCGGTCGTAGGCGACCGCGTCGCGGCGCCAGCGTCGCGCCTGGCCGAGCTCCCACGCCTTGGTGATCGTCACCAGCTCGCGCGCGCCCGGTGCGGCGCCGACGAAGCTCGAGAACGCGCCCGAGCGCACCAGCGGCGAGACGAGCCGGCGCGGAAGCTGGCGCGTCAGCCACTCCTCCAGCGCCGCGTCGGGGTCGATCGTCGTGGCCCACAGCCCGCCGGCGACCCGCGTCTCGGTCCCCGGCGCGGGCGCGCGGCCGGGCAGCCCGAAGAGCTGCGGGAGCCGCGTCTGGCCGCCGACCTCGCAGACGATCGCGCGCTCCCCACGGGCCGCGGCGGCCAGCCCGAGGGCGGCCGCGACCGTGGTCCGGCCGGTGCCGCCCTTGCCCGTGACGACCACGAGCTCTGCATCGTCGTTCGTGGTCATCCGTTTCCCAGGGGTGTACGTAGCCCGCTGAAGCAGGGAACATGCCAGACACGGACACGCGAGACGCCTATAGCCGCTGTGCCGCGCTCCAGCGCCGCCACGACCCGACCTTCCACCTGGCCACCCGGGTGCTGGGTCGCGACGTGCGCCCGGCCGTCCATGCCCTGTACGGCTTCCTGCGCGGGGCGGATGAGCTGGTCGACGGCCCGGAGCGCGCCGAGACGCCCGAAGGGCGCCGCGCCGCGCTCGACGCGTGGCAGGCCACGCTCGCCGACGGCGTGGCCGCGGGCGACAGCGACCACCCGGTGATCGCCGCGCTCGTGGACGCGGGCCGCCGCCACGACCTCCCGCTCGAGGAGCTCGGCGTCTACATGGACTCGATGCGCGTCGACTGCGACGGCCGCGTCCGGATCAGCACGCGCGCCGAGCTCGACATCTACATGAACGGCAGCGCCGCAGCGGTCGGCCGCGTGATGGCGCCGCTGATCGGCGTGCCCGCCGACCGGCGCGAGGACGTCGCGAACCTCGGCGTCGCCTTCCAGCTCACGAACTTCCTGCGCGACGTCCGCGAGGACTACGCGATGGACCGCGTCTACCTGCCCGGCCTCGACGAGGAGGCGCTCGCCGAGGGCCGCCCGACCGAGGTGCCCGCCGACGAGGTCCGCCGCGCCGGCGAGCTGTTCCGCGAGTCGGCGCGCGCCGTGCTCGGCGCCTGCACTCCGCGCGCCCGCCCCGGGATCGCGCTGGCCACCACGATCTACCGCCGCGTGCACCTGCGGCGGATCGAGCGCCACGGCGTCGTGGCCCCGGCCGCGTGACCACGCGGGCGACGGACCGCGGGGCCGACCGCCCGGCGTTCGCGCCGGGCGAGCGCGCCGACGTCGTCATCTGCGGCGCGAGCTTCGCGGGCCTCGCGGTCGCCCGGGAGCTGGCGGGCGCCGGCCACGACGTCCTGGTCCTCGACCGCTACGCCATCGGCGAGCGCGCGACCTCGGCCTGCGCGGTCCCGACGCCGTGGATGGCCGTGATGGGCGTCGAGGGCGCCGCGCGCCAGGAGCTGCCCGGGATGTCGTTCTCCACGCCGCGCGGCCGCGTCCGCTACCGGCTGCCGTGGAGCTGGACGGCGTTCGACTACCGGACCCTCTGCGAGCTGCTCTGGGCCCAGTGCGGGACGGCGCGCTTCGCGACCGCGGTGGTGCGCGGCCGCACGGGGGAGACCGTCCACACCGACCGCGGCGACGTCACCGCGCCGCTGCTCGTCGACGCCGCGGGCTGGCGCCGCGTGCTCGGCGACCCGCACGTCCAGCCGCCGGAGGCGACGCTCAGCCGCGGCCTCGAGGTCCATCCGCACGACGCCGACGGCACCGACCTCGACGTCTGGCTCGACCGCGGCCTGATCCGCCGTGGCTACGGCTGGTCGGTCCCCGCCGACGGCGAGCGGCGCGTCGGCACGCTCTCCTACGACCCGCGCGACCACGTCAAGGAGCCGACGCGCGCGCTGGCGCGGCGGCTCGACGTCGAGACCGTCCGCTACCAGGGCAACTGGTTCCCGCACGCGCTCCGCGAGGCGACGGTCGACGGCGCGTTCTGCGCGGGCGACAGCGCCGGGCACTGCTTCCCGCTCTCCGGCGAGGGGATCCGGACGGCGTTCTACTTCGGGATCGCCTGCGGCCGCGAGCTGCTCGCCGTCCTCGACGGCCGCCAGACGCGCGAGCAGGCGCTCGCCGCCTACACGGCCTTCCACGAGCGCCACCGGCCCGCGTTCCGGCGTGCCGCGCGGCTGCAGCGGCTGATCCCCGCCTTGCCTCCGCCGCTACTGTCACTCCTGCTGCGCGTAGTCGGGCTCCAGCCCCTGGTCGACCGGGCGTTCGGCTGGTACCTCCGACAGGCGCATCCGTCGCATGGCCGACCCGTCGAGCACGCCTCCTGAACCGAACGACGCCGCCCACGCGCCGCTCCTCCGCGCGCTCGAGGCCGTCACCAGCGGCGTCCTCGTCGTCGACGCGACGCGGCCGCGGCTGCCGATCACCTACGTCAACGGCGCCTTCGAGCAGCTCTTCGGCCGCGACCGCGCCGAGCTCGTCGGGCAGGACCCCGCGCTGCTGGCCGGCGAGTCCACCACGCCCGAGGACCGCCGCGCGCTGGCCGAGGCGCTGCGCGCGGGCACGACCCACACGGCGACGATCACGCTGCGCCGCCGCGACGGCGCCGACTTCCGCGCGGCGATGCGGATCAGCCCGATCCGCGACACCTCCGGCCGCCTGACCGAGTGGATCGCGGTCGTCGACGACGTCACCGAGCGCGTCACCGCGCTCGAGCAGCTCGCGCTCGCCGAGGCCCGCTACCGCGGCCTGGTCGAGCACGTCCCCGCCGTCGCCTACGTCGCCGAGTGGGACGCGCACTCGACGCTGACCTACGTCAGCCCGCAGATCGAGGAGCTGCTCGGCTGGCCCGCCGAGGCGTTCCTCGCCGACCAGGACCTCTGGTACCGCTGCATCCACCCGGGCGACATCGACCGCGTCCGCGAGCAGGAGCGCGTCGCGTTCGAGGCCGGCGCCTGGGCCGACATGGAGTTCCGCATGATCCGCCGCGACGGCGGCGAGCGCTGGGTGCGCGACAAGGAGGCCGTGATCCGCGACGCCGACGGCACGCCGCGCTTCAGCCAGGGCGTCCTGGTCGACGTCACGCCGACGCGCGCGACCGAGAGCGAGCTGCAGGACGAGCGCCACCGCGCGCAGCGCTACCTCGACATCGCGGGCGCGATCATCGTGATCCTCGACGCCGCGGGCCGGATCACGCTGCTCAACCGCGCCGGGACCGAGCTGCTCGGCCACGACGAGGGCGACCTCATCGGCCGCGACTGGTACGAGGCCGTCGTCCCCGAGCGCCTGCGCGAGAGCGGCCGCGCCGCCTATGCCGAGCTGGTCGCCAGCGACCAGGACGACGCGGTCCACGAGTCGGTCGTCGCGACCAAGGACGGCGAGGAGCGCACGATCGCCTGGCGCGACACGGTCGTCCGCGACGCCGCCGGGGCGGTCAGCGCGGTGATGAGCAGCGGCGTCGACCTCACCGAGCGGCGCGCGGCCGAGGAGCAGATCGCCTACCTCGCCTACCACGACCCGCTCACCGGCCTGCCGAACCGGGCGCTGCTGCAGGAGCACCTCGACCTCGCGCTGGCCCGCGCGCGGCGCGCCGGCGAGGCGGTCGGCCTGCTCTACCTCGACCTCGACGGCTTCAAGCTCGTCAACGACTCCCTCGGCCACGCCGCGGGCGACGAGCTGCTCTCGCACGTGACGATGCGGCTGAGCGAGCGCCGCCGCGGCATGGACCTGCTCGCGCGCCAGGGCGGCGACGAGTTCCTGCTGCTCCTGGCCGACATGCCGCGCGCCGACGCCGAGGCCCACGCGCGCCGCGTCGCCGAGGACCTGCTGCGCGCGCTGGCCGAGCCGTTCTCGATCTCCGGCGCGGAGTTCCACATCGGCGCGTCGATCGGCATCTCGCTCTACCCCCGCGACGCCGCCGACGGCGACGCGCTGCTGCGCCACGCCGACGCGGCGATGTACGCGGCGAAGGCCGCGGGCCGCAACGGCGTCACGGTCTACAGCGGCGACCCGCACGAGTCGCTCGAGCGGCTCTCGATGACCAGCCGCCTGCGCAAGGCGCTCGACCGCGACGAGCTCGTCGTCCACTGGCAGCCGATCGTCGACCCGCGCGACGGCGCGCTGCGCAAGCTCGAGGCGCTCGTGCGCTGGCAGGACCCGTTCCGCGGCCTCGTGATGCCCGACGAGTTCATCGCCTTCGCGGAGGAGACGGGCTTCGTCGACCGCCTCGGCGACTGGGTCGTCCGCGCGGTCCGCGACCAGATCCTCGTGTGGGAGCGCCAGGGCCTGCGGCCGCCGCGGGTCACCGTCAACGTCTCGCCGCGCCAGCTGCGCCGCCCGGACTTCGGCCAGCGCCTGCTCGGGCTCGTCACGCCCGACGACGTCGCGAGCCGCCTGACGGTGGAGATCACCGAGTCGGCCGCGATGGCCGACCCGCTGCGCACCGACCCCGTCCTGACCGAGCTGGTCGCGGCCGGCATCGAGGTCGCGGTCGACGACTTCGGCGCGGGCTACTCCTCGCTCTCGCGGCTGCGCACGATGCCGGTGCAGGTCCTGAAGATCGACAAGACCTTCCTGCAGGCCGTGCCGGACGACCCCGAGGCGACCGCGATCGTCACCGCGATCATCGAGCTCGCGCGGGCGCTGGGGATGGAGGCGGTGGCCGAGGGCGTCGAGAACGAGGCGCAGCGCGCGTTCCTCGTCGAGCGCGGCTGCCCGCTGGCGCAGGGCTACCTCCTCGGCCGGCCGGTCCCGGCCGACGAGATCGAGCCGCTGCTCGCGCACGTCGGCGCGCCGTCCGCTTCGTAGACTCCAGCTGTGGAGATCAACTACGACGCCGAGGGCTACGTGCCCGTCGTCATCCAGGACTGGCGCTCGGGCGAGGTCCTGACGCTGGCCTACGCGAACGCCGAGGCCGTCGCGAAGACCCGCGAGACCGGCGAGCTCCACCTGTGGTCGCGCTCGCGCGACGAGCTCTGGCGCAAGGGCGCGACCTCCGGCAACACGCAGGCCGTCAAGGCGCTGCGGGTCGACTGCGACGGCGACGCGCTGCTCGCGCTCGTCGAGCCGGCCGGGCCCGCCTGCCACACCGGCGAGCGCACCTGCTTCTTCACCGGCGAGATGGACCCGGCGCCGCACGAGGTGCTGCCCGCGCTCGAGCGCACGCTGCTCGACCGCCAGGCCGCGCGGCCCGCGGGCTCCTACACCGTCGAGCTGCTCGACGACCCGGCGCACATCGGCGAGAAGGTCGAGGAGGAGGCCGAGGAGGTCGCCCGCGCCGCGCGCGAGGAGAGCGACGAGCGCGTCGACAACGAGGCGGCCGACGTCCTCTACCACCTGATGGTGCTGCTGCGCTCGCGCGGCCGCTCGCTCGGCGACGTCGCGGAGGTGCTGCGTGAGCGCCATCGCTGACACCACCGACGGGCTGGAGCTCCAGCCGTCGCTGGAGGAGATCCGCGAGCTCGCGCGCGACCACGACCTCGTGCCGCTGCGCCACTCGTTCATCGACGACTGCGAGACGCCGGTCTCGGCGTTCCTCAAGCTGCGCGGCAAGGACCCCGAGCATCCCGCGTTCCTGCTGGAGTCCGCCGAGCAGGGCCAGCGCGTCGGGCGCTACTCGTTCATCGGCGTCCGCCCGCGCGGCCTGGTGCGCTGGTCGCTCGGCGACGACGGCGACCCCTACGCCCTGGCCGAGGAGGCCGCGGGCCTGCGCCAGGCGACCTTCGCCGACGCCCCGCCGTTCACCGGCGGCGCGGTCGGCTTCTTCGGCTACGACCTCGTGCGGACCGTCGAGACCACGCTCGGCCCGCCGAACCCCGACGTGCTCGGCCTGCCCGACATGGCGCTGATGCTCTCCGACGTGCTCGTGGTCTTCGACCACCTCAAGCACACGGTGACGATCCTCGTGAACGTCACTGCGGAGGACCTCGAGGACTCCTACGCCGACGCGGTGGCCACGATCGCCGAGACCCGCCGCCTGCTCGACGGGCCGGTGCCGAAGCCCGAGGCCGACCGCGGCCCGCGCGCCGCGCCGGAGTTCACCTCCAACATGCCGCGCGAGCGGTTCGAGGGCATGGTCGAGCGGATCGTCGAGTACGTCCACGCGGGCGACGCGTTCCAGGTCGTCCCGTCGCAGCGCTGGAGCGCGCCGCTGGAGGGGATCGACCCGTTCTCGGTCTACCGCGGGCTGCGGGTCGTCAACCCGTCGCCCTACATGTACTTCCTGGACTTCCTCGACTTCCAGGTCGCGGGCGCCTCGCCCGAGCCGCTGCTGACCGTCACCGGCCGGCACGCCTCGACGCGGCCGATCGCGGGCACGCGCCCGCGCGACGCCGACCCGGCCGAGCTGCTCGCCGACGAGAAGGAGCGCTCCGAGCACGTCATGCTCGTCGACCTCGGGCGCAACGACCTCGGCCGCGTCTGCGAGTACGGCTCGGTGAACGTCGACACGTTCATGCAGATCGAGCACTACTCGCACGTCATGCACATCGTCTCGTCGGTCTCCGGCGAGCTGCGCGAGGGCGTCGGCCCGATGGACGCGCTGCGCTCGATCCTGCCGGCCGGCACGCTCAGCGGCGCGCCGAAGGTCCGGGCGATGGAGATCATCGACGAGCTCGAGGAGGTCAAGCGCGGCGGCTACGGCGGCGCGATCGGCTACCTCAGCTACTCCGGCGACCTCGACACGTGCATCCACATCCGCACGGTCGTGATCAAGGACGGCAACGCGCACATCCAGGCCGGCGGCGGGACGGTCGCCGACGCCAAGCCCGAGTACGAGTTCGAGGAGTCGGTCAACAAGGCCAAGGCGGTCAAGGGCGCGATCGCGCTGGCCGCGAAGCAGAGGGACTGGGCATGAACGTCCTGATGGTGGACAACTACGACTCGTTCACCTACAACCTGGTCCAGTACCTGGGCGAGCTGGGCGCGACGATCGACGTCGTCCGCAACGACGTCGCCTCGGTCGACGAGCTGCTCGAGCGCGGGCCCGACCGCGTCGTCGTCTCGCCGGGGCCGTGCACTCCGGCCGACGCCGGGATCTCGGTCGAGGCGATGCGCCGCTTCCCCGAGGCGGGGATCCCGACGCTCGGCGTCTGCCTCGGCCACCAGTCGCTGGCGGAGGCCTTCGGCGGCACGGTCATCCGGCACGAGCCGATCCACGGCAAGACGACGGTGATCGAGCACGACGACGAGGGCGTCTACCGCGGCCTCGACGGACCGTTGACGGTTGGCAGGTACCACTCGCTCGTGGTCGCCGAGGAGGATCTGCCGGACGCGTTCGTCGTCACCGCGCGCGGGGGCGGCGTCCTCATGGGGATCCGCCACCGCGAGCTGCCCGTCGAGGGCGTCCAGTTCCACCCGGAGTCGGTCCTGACCGACCGGGGCCGGGACATGCTCGCGAACTTCCTCGCGGACGCCTGAGCGACGTCGCCCGCCCGACGGGCTAGGCTTGCCGACTTTCTGATGCCGAACGACGTCCTCACGGCCGCCATCGACGTGCTCGCCACGCGCCGCGACCTGACCCAGGAGCAGGCGGGCGGGGTCCTGGCCGAGATCATGGCCGGCAACGGCAGCGAGACGCAGATCGCCGCGTTCCTGATCGCCCTGCGCACGAAGGGGGAGAGCGTCGAGGAGATCGCGGGCCTCGCCTCGACGATGCGCGCGATGGCGACGCCGGTCCCGACGCGGCGCGAGGACCTGCTCGACACCGCGGGCACGGGCGGCGGGCGCCGCACCTTCAACGTCTCGACCACCGCGGCGCTGGTCGCCGCGGGCGCGGGCTGCGCGGTCGCCAAGCACGGCAACCGCTCCGCGACGGGGCTCAGCGGCTCCGCGGACGTCCTCGAGGCGCTCGGCGCGCGGATCGACCTGAAGCCCGACGACGTCGGCCGCTGCATCGACGAGGTCGGCTTCGGCTTCATGTTCGCGCCGGCCCACCACGCGGCCACGCGCTTCGTGATCCCGGCCCGCGCGGAGCTCGCCGTGCGCACGATCTTCAACTTCCTGGGCCCGCTGACCAACCCGGCCGGGGCGCGCCGCCAGCTGGTCGGCGTGTCGGACCCGGCGTACCTCGAGGCGCTCGCCGGCGCGCTCGCGCGGCTGGGGTGCGACCGCGCGTTGGTAGTCTCGTCCGCGGATGGCCTGGACGAGATGAGCACGTCCGCCCCCACGCACGTGGTGGAGGTCAACGGCGACGAGCTGCGCCGCTACGACGTGGCCCCGGCCGACGTGGGCCTCGCCGAGGCGCCGACCGCGGCGATCTCGGGCGGCGACCCGGCGGCCAACGCGGCGACGGCGCACGCGATCTTCGCGGGCGCCGAGGGGCCAGACGCGGACCTCGTCCTGCTCAACTCGGGCGCGGCGATCTACGCTGCGGGCCGGGCAGACGACCTGAAGTCCGGCGTGGAGCTCGCGCGGGAGACGATCGCGTCCGGCGCCGCCGCCGCCACGCTCGAGCAGTACGTCCGGATCAGCGGAGAACTGGCACCGAAGGCAGCATGAGCAACGTCCTGGAGCGCATCGTCGACGTCACGCGAGACGAAGTCCGCCGCCGCCGCAAGGAGGTGCCGCTGGCGCTGCTCGAGTCCCGGCTCGCGCCGCATCGCGAGGGGCGCCCGTTCTCGGAGGCGCTCGTGCGCCCCGGCGTCTCGATCATCGCCGAGCACAAGCGGCGCTCGCCGTCGGCGGGGGAGATCCGCGCCGGCGCGACCGTCACGGAGATCGCGCAGGCCTACGAGCGCGGCGGCGCGGCGGCGCTCTCGATCCTGACCGAGGGCCCGCACTTCGGCGGCACGATCGCCGACCTCGAGGAGGCGCGCGCGGCCACCGGCCTGCCGATCCTCCGCAAGGACTTCATGGTCGACGCCTACCAGGTCTACGAGGCCGCGGTGGCGGGGGCCGACGCGATCCTGCTGATCGTCGCCGCGCTCGAGCCCGAGGAGCTGGCGGCGCTCCACCACGAGGCGCTCGACCTCGACCTCGACGTGATCGTCGAGGTCCACGACGAGCCCGAGCTGAACGTCGCGCTCGAGGTCATCGACGCCGACGTCATCGGCATCAACAACCGCAACCTCACGGACTTCACCGTGGACGTCGAGCGGACCTACGAGCTGCTGAGCGACGTGCCGGCCGGCAAGACGGTCGTCTCGGAGTCCGGCTTCCACACCCGCGCGCAGATCGAGGAGCTCGAGCGCGTCGGCATCGACGCCGTGCTGATCGGCGAGACGCTGATGCGCGCGGCCGAGCCCGAGGCGGCGCTCCGCGACCTCGCGGGCCATGGCGGGAGCTCCGAGGACCAGCTCTAGCCGTGACGCCGTCCGTCCAGGATCGCGCGACGCTTTAGCAACATTTAGATCGACTTCAGGGCCGCTTCAGCGATCCTGAGGACCCTGAGTGACGACATGAGCCAGCCCCCCTCCACCTCGAAGACGATCGTCCTGCCCCTGCTGGTCGCCGCGCTGCTCGGCGGCGGCGTCGCCGCGGGCGTCACCGCGGTGATCGTCGACGACAACGCGGGGGACACGCACACGACGACGGTGATCCGCCAGCCGGCGATCGCCTCGCAGGGGGCCAACGGCAGCCGCGCCAACGCGGCCGAGGGCCTGACGGCGGCCGACATCTACCAGCGCTACGCGCCCGGCGTGGTGTTCGTCCGCTCCGAGATCATCGAGCAGACCAACAACCCGTTCGACCCGTTCGGCGGAGCGCAGAAGAGCGAGTCGACGGGCTCCGGCTTCGTCATCGACGCCACCGGCGACATCCTCACCAACAACCACGTGATCGACGGCGCGACGGCCGGCTCGATCACGGTGCAGTTCGCCGACAAGAAGACGGTCAAGGCGACGGTCGTGGGCAAGGACCCGTCCACCGACCTCGCGCTGCTGAAGGTCGACCCCGAGGGCCTCGACCTCAAGGCGCTGCCGCTCGGCTCCTCCAAGGACGTGCACGTCGGCGACCCGACGATCGCGATCGGCAACCCCTTCGGCCTGGACCGCACGCTGACGACCGGCGTCGTCTCCGCGCTCCAGCGCCAGATCCAGGCGCCCAACGGCTTCGCGATCAAGGACGTCATCCAGACCGACGCCGCGATCAACCCCGGCAACTCGGGCGGCCCGCTGATCGACTCGGCCGGCCGCGTCATCGGCATCAACTCGCAGATCGAGACGGGCGGGGGCGGCGGGTCCGGCAACGTCGGGATCGGCTTCGCGGTCCCGATCGACACCGCCAAGGGCATCCTCGCCAACCTCAAGAAGGGCGAGAGCATCCAGCGCGCCTACCTCGGCGTGACGTCGCTGACGGTCGACGGCCAGCTCGACGCGCTGAACCTGCCGGTCGACCACGGCGCGCTCGTGCAGACCGTCGAGTCCGGCAGCCCGGCCGAGGTGGCGGGCCTGAAGGCCGGCGACGTGCAGGCGACGCTCGCCGGCGGCACGAGCGGGAGCGACCCCGTGGTGCTCGGCGGCGACATCATCACCAAGGTCGACGGCAAGGCGATCACGTCCTCCGACCAGCTCTCGCAGCTCGTCACCGGCCACAAGCCGGGCGACAAGGTGAAGATCGAGATCATGCGCAAGAAGGCCACCAAGACGGTGACCGTCACGCTGGGCAAGCGCCCGCCCGCGCTGCAGACCGGCTGACGCCGGATCGCTCGCCCTAAGATGCAGGGCGTGGCCCACCGCGCACCCCGCATCAAGTTCTGTGGCATCACCAGCGTCGCCGACGGGGAGCTCGCGGTGGCCAACGGCGCGTGGGCGATCGGGCTGATCCTCTGGCCGGAGTCCAAGCGCGCGTGCGACCCCGCCGAGGGGATCAAGATCTCGGGCGCGCTGCGGCGCAAGGCCGAGGTCTGCGGCGTCTTCGTCAACCAGTCGCTGGACGAGATCGCGGCCTACGTCGACATGCTGCAGCTGAGCATGGTCCAGCTCCACGGCGAGGAGGGCCCGGCGTTCGCGACCGAGGTCCGGCGCCGCACCGGGGCGAAGGTCATCAAGGCGCAGTCGGTGCGGCTCGCGTCCGACATCCTGAAGATCCAGGCCTTCCACGCGATCGACTACCACCTGCTCGACACCTACCGCGAGGGCGAGCGCGGCGGCACGGGGGAGACGTTCGACTGGCGGATGCTCGAGCGGCGCTCGACCGACGTCCCGCTGATCCTCTCCGGTGGGCTGACCGCGGAGAACGTCGCCGAGGCGATCGCCGCGGCCGACCCGTTCGCGGTCGACGTCGCGAGCGGCACCGAGGCCTCGCCCGGCGTGAAGGACCCGAGCAAGATGAAGGCCTTCGCCGACGCGGTGCGCGCGACGGCCGACGAGCCGGAGCCCGCGCCCGCGCCGCGGGTCCACGCGCCGTCGCCGCCGGATGAGCCGCCCGCGGGCGCCACCCCCGCGGGCCGCCGCAGCCCCGTCCGCCCGGCGTCGGCATGAGCACCGGCCTGGAGATCCGCTTCGGGCCCTACGGCGGCCAGTACGTCCCCGAGACGCTGATGCCCGCGCTGGGCGAGCTGCAGAAGGTGTGGATCGACGCGTGGGCCGACCCGGCGTTCCGCACCGAGCTGCTCGACCTGCAGCGCGACTACGTCGGCCGGCCGTCGCCGCTGTACCTGGCGACGCGGCTGAGCGAGGCCGCGGGCCGCGCGATCTGGCTCAAGCGCGAGGACCTCAACCACACCGGCGCGCACAAGATCAACAACGCGCTGGGGCAGGCGCTGCTGGCCAAGCGCATGGGCAAGCCGCGCGTGGTCGCCGAGACCGGCGCGGGCTCCCACGGCACCGCCACCGCCACGGCGTGCGCGCTGCTCGACCTCGAGTGCGTGGTCTACATGGGCGAGGTCGACGTCGCCCGCCAGAAGCCGAACGTCGAGCGCATGCAGCTGCTCGGCGCGACGGTCGTCCCGGTCGCCGCGGGCTCCAGGACCCTGAAGGAGGCGACCAGCGAGGCGATCCGCGACTGGGTCTCCAACGTCGAGACCACGCACTACGTCCTTGGCACCGTCGCGGGCCCCGCGCCCTACCCGGCGATCGTGCGCGAGCTGCAGCGGATCATCGGCGAGGAGGCGCGCGCCCAGCTGCTCGAGCGCGAGGGGCGCCTGCCCGACCGCGTGCTCGCGTGCGTCGGCGGCGGCTCCAACGCCATGGGGATCTTCGCCGCGTTCATCCCCGACGAGTCGGTCGCGCTGGTCGGCGTCGAGGCCGGCGGCGAGGGCCTGGACGGCCGCCACGGCGCGCCGCTGACCTCCGGCGCCCGCGCGGGCGTGCTGCACGGCTCCTTCAGCGCGATCATGCAGGACGACGAGGGGCAGATCCTCGAGGCCCACTCGATCTCGGCGGGCCTGGACTACCCCGGCGTCGGGCCGGAGCACGCGTGGCTGCGGGACACGGGGCGGGCGACGTACGTGGCCGTGACCGACGACCAGGCGGTCCAGGCGTTCAAGGAGGTCACGCGGCTGGAGGGGATCATCCCGGCCTTGGAGACGTCGCACGCGTTGTGGTACGCCTTGCACGCGCCGTCGGAGTCGGAGCTGGACGTGATCTGCCTCAGCGGCCGCGGCGACAAGGACCTCGCGCAGATCATCGAGGGGTACGGGATCGACTAGGGCTTGCGGCGTCGCGTGGCCGGCGCCCAGCTCGGGCGTCGGTCGCCGCGCGCGGCGTGGTCCGTCGTCACCGAGGGAGTGAGGCGGGGTCGGCGCCTCGCGGCGCGGGCTCGTCGTCCGCCGGCGCCGGGGCCCGGGTGGTTCGGGGCCGAATCGCGGGTCGTTCGTAACCCGGTGCCCTAGGCGAGCGCCCGCTGCCGAATGGCACTTCGACGTTGCATCTCAACGTCTATGTGCCATCCGTCGAAGGTTCGGCCCCGAATCGCCCGCCCCGGCGCCGGCGGACGACCCCGGGCGCCGCGAGCCACCTCTCCCGCCTCACTCCCTCGGTGCCGACGGACCACGCCGCGCGCCGCGGCAACGCCCGCGCTGAGCGCCTAGGCGGCCGCGCCCTCGTCGTCCTCCAGCACCACGGCCCCGTCCGCCGCCCGGCGCAGCGTCGCCAGCGCCACGACCCCCGGCAGCGCCGGGAGCCACACCGAGATCGCGCGGTACGCGAGCACCGCGACGAGCGCGATCTCCGCGTTCATGTCGAACGCCGCGCAGGCGCCGACCATGCCGCCCTCGACCCCGCCGACCCCGCCGGGCAGCGGCAGCAGGTTCCCCAGCATCCCCAGCAGGTAGGCCATCGTCAGCTCGGCCACGTCCGGATGGCCGCCGAAGGCCCAGAAGCACGCCCACAGCGTCGCGACGTCGAAGACCCACCACACGACGGTCCCCAGCAGCCCCAGCTCGCGGCGCCGGATCAGGTCGATGGTGAAGTGCGTGCCGTCGGCCAGCGCCTGCGGCGCGGCGAGCAGGCGCCGGCGCCACTGGCCGCCGCCATGCCCGAGGCGGCGCTGCAGCGCGTCCGGCGCCTGGATCGCGACGCCGTAGGCGGCGAACAGCAGCGCGGCCAGGACGGCGGGGAAGGCGCTCAGCAACGGCTCGGCGCCCGCGATCGCGAGGCCGGTCCCGAACAGGACGATCGCCGCCAGGAAGACCGCGTAGGTCGCCACCAGGTGCGAGGAGACCTGCTTGGCCGCCTGCCGTGGGCCGTGGCCCGCGCGCGAGAGCGCCCACGTCGTCACCGCGATCCCGCCCGCCCCGCCCGCGGCCAGCAGCCGCGTTGCGGCCGTCGCCGCGAGCGTGATCTGCGACGAGCGCCGGAAGCCGAGGACGACGCCGTCGGCCGCGCTCACCGCCGCGACGTTCCACGCGTAGCCCGCGTAGGAGACGCCCTCCAGCACGATCGCCGCCGCCAGCCACGCGGGCGAGCCGTCGCGGATCCGGTGCCACGTGTCCTCCAGCCCCGCGAGGTGCGGGATCAGCAGGTAGACGACGAGGATCAGGACCGCGGTCGACCCGAACCAGATCAGCGCGCGGCGTCCCGTGGGCCCGGGCATCGGCAGGGCGTCCCGGACGCGCCGGCGGGCTTCGGTGTCGTCGTCGTGCGCGGCCACGGGCGCAGCGAGCATAGGACGCGGCCTGGTCGTAGGCTTGGGCGCTCGCCATGGACGGACCCCAGCGCATCGCCGACGCCTTCGCCAACGCCAAGGGCCGCGCGGCCCTCATGCCCTACCTGATGGGCGGCTTCCCGACGCTCGGGGACTCCATCCGGGTCGGCGAGGCCTACGTCGACGGCGGCGCCGACCTCATCGAGCTCGGCGTCCCGTTCTCCGACCCGCTCGCCGACGGCCCCGTCATCCACGCCGCGGGCACCGAGGCGCTGCGGGCCGGCACGACCGTCGCCGGCGTCCTCACCGTCTGCCACGCGCTCTCCCAGCGCGTGCCGGTCGTGATGATGATGTACGCCAACCTCGTCTTCGCCAAGGGCCCCGAGGCGTTCGCGCGGTCGCTCGCCGACGCGGGCGCCAGCGGCCTGATCGTCCCCGACATGCCGCTCGAGGAGGGCGAGGACGTCCTCGCCGCCTGCGACGCCGCGGGCATCGCGCTCGTCCCGCTGGTCGCGCCCACGACGCCCGACGAGCGCCTCGCCCGCATCGGCGCCCGCGCCCGCGGCTTCGTCTACACCGTCTCGGTCACCGGCACGACCGGCGAGCGCACCGCGCTGTCGGACGCCTACGGCGCGGTCATCGCCCGGACGAAGGCCCACACCGACGTGCCCGTCGCGCTCGGCTTCGGGATCGGCTCGCCCGAGCAGGCCTCCCAGGCCGCCGACGCGGGCGCCGACGGCGTCATCATCGGCAGCCGCCTCGTCCGCGCCGCCGCGGAGGCCGAGGACCCGGCCGCCGCCGTGCGCGAGCTGGTCCAGGGGTTCTCCGCGGCCCTGGGCTGATGGCCGTCCTGCACGTCACCAACGGGTCGGCCGTCGCGGCCGACCTGCGGCCGCTCGGCGAGGTGCTGAGCTGGGACGACGTGCTGCACGAGGGGCCGGTCCCCGCCCTCGACCCCGCGGCGCTGCGCGAGGTCCGCGCGCGCTTCCTCGCCGGCGCCGGCCTCACCGACCTCGCCCGCGCCCGCACGCAGCTCGCCACCCGCGACGAGCGCCTCGACGCCGTCGACTTCTCCACGCGGATCGTCCTCTGGTTCGAGGACGACCTCTACGACCAGCTCCAGCTCATCCAGGTCCTCGACCGCCTGGCCTCCTCGGCCGAGAGCCGCCGCAGCCGCCCGCTCGGCCCCGTCGAGCTCGTCACGCTCGCGCGCGGCCCGCGCTCCTTCCTGCGCGACCGCCTCGCCGGCGCCCGCCCGCTCGGCGCGCGGGAGCACGCGCTCGCCGCCCGCCTCTGGGCCGCTTTCACGTCGCCCGACCCGCTGCGCCTCGAGGAGGCGTGGCTCGCCGGGACGCCCGGCCTGCCCGACGTCGCGCCCGCGCTCGGCCGCCTGCTCGAGGAGCATCCGGCCACCACGGACGGCCTCGCGCGCAGCGAGCGCCAGATCCTCGAGGCGCTCGCCGCGGGCCCGCTGCCGCCGGCCGCGCTCTTCACCGCGGCCACCGCGCCCGAGGCGCGGCCCTACCTCGGCGACGCGACGCTGTGGTGGCGTGCCAGCCGCCTGACACCCTTGTTGACGCGCACCGGGCACGGCGCCTTCGCGCTGACCGACGACGGCGCCCGCGTCCTCGCCGGGGAGGCCGACGCGACCGGCCTGCTGGCCCCGCTCGACCGCTGGGTCGGCGGCGTCCACCACGCCGGCGCGCCCGCCGTGCGGTGGGATCCGGCGACGCGCCGCCTGCGCGCCTAGGACGATAGGATCCCGCGCAGCCATGGGACTCGTGTACTCCATCGTCGCCTCGCTCTGCCTCTGGATCGTCCTCTGGGCGCTCGGAGCCAAGGCCCTGGACAGCTTCCTGCTGGCCGCGCTGCTGATCGTCATCGCCGTGACGGTCCAGATGTTGCAGAAGTACAACCCCGCCAAGCGCCAGCGCTAGGCGCCTCGCGGCGGCGACGGTCCCGACGTGCCGCGCACCAGCGCGGACGTGCGATCACGCCATCTTCCAGGCCCTTTTCACCCCGGCCTGAGCCACCCATGCAGTGGTCAACCCACATTTCCACGTTGTGGTGTGGAGGGGTGACCATTGCGCGCTGTCCCTACGCCTGTTTAGACTCGCGCTCTCTCCGTATTCGATCCCTTGAGGAGGGGACACGTTGCGCGTACGTCATGTGGCAGCTTTGAGCTGCCTGCTGGCCGCGTCGTCGTTCGGACTTGCCGCTTGCGGCAGCGATGACAGCGATAGCGGCAGTGGTGGAACCAGCACGAGCGCGAGCTCGGGTTCCAAGAGCCTGACCATCTACTCCAGCCTCCCGCTGCAGGGCGACTCCCGAGCGCAGTCGCTCTCGGTCGTCAACGGCGAGAAGCTGGCGCTGGAAAGCCAGGGCGGGAAGGTCGGTGACTTCACGATCAAGTACGTGAGCCTCGACGACTCCACCGCCGCGGCCGGCAAGTGGGATCCGGGCGCCACGTCGGGCGATGCCCGCAAGGCGGCCCAGGACAAGTCGACCATCGGCTACATCGGGGAGTTCAACTCGGGCGCCTCGGCGATCTCGATCCCGATCCTGAACGAGGCCGGCATCCTGCAGGTCTCGCCGTCGAACACCGCGACGGGCCTGACCCGCTCGCTCGGCGCCGACAAGGGCGAGCCGGACAAGTACTACCCGTCCGGCAAGCGCACCTACGGGCGCGTCGTCCCGGCCGACCACATCCAGGGCGCGGCTCAGGTCAGCTACCAGAAGGACAACGGCTGCACCAAGAGCTACCTCCTGAACGACAAGGAGGTCTACGGCTCCGGTCTCGCGAAGAACGTCGTCGCGGCCGCCAAGACCCAGGGCCTGACGATCGTCGGCAACACCGGCATCGACCCGAAGGCCGCCAACTACCGCTCGGTCGCCACGACCATCAAGGCGACGGGCGCCGACTGTGTGTTCTTCGGTGGCATCACGGACAACAACGGGGTCCAGCTGTTCAAGGACCTCCACGCCGCGATGCCGACGGCGAAGCTGTTCGGCCCCGACGGCGTCGCCGAGACGGCGTTCACGTCGAAGCTCGGCTCGTCCGTCGAGAAGGTCACGTACATCACGAACCCGACGCTCGACCCGAAGCTCTACCCGGCCTCCGGCCAGGAGTTCTTCAAGAGCTACAAGGCGAAGTACGGCGCTGACCCCGAGGCGTACGCCATCTACGGCTACGAGGCCATGGGCGTCATGCTCGAGGCCATCAAGAACGCCGGCGCCAAGGGCAACGACCGCCAGGCGGTCATCGACGCGTTCTTCAAGATCAAGAACCGCGAGTCGGTGCTCGGCACCTACTCGATCGACGAGAACGGCGACACGACGCTGTCCGACTACGGCGGAGATCGCGTGGTCGACGGCAAGCTGGTGTTCGACAAGGTCATCAAGGCCAAGACCAGCTGACCCACTGCGTGATGTGCCGGCCGGGGCCTCGCGCCCCGGCCGGTCGTCCGTGGTATCCGGCCAAAGGATCCAATGGAAGCCGCATCCATCACCGAGACCGCGTCGGCGGGACCTCCCGCGCGCAAGCTCTCTGATGTCATCAACGCCTACGCCTTGCCGATGCTGCTCGTGCTGGCGCTCGTCGCGCAGTTCGTGCACTCGCCGCACGACACCCTGGACGACGTCAAGACCGGGCTCTCCAACGGGACCATCTGGGCGCTGATCGCGCTCGGCTACACCCTGGTCTACGGCATCGTCGAGCTCATCAACTTCGCCCACGGCGAGGTGTTCATGATCGGCTCGTTCGTGTCGGTCTCGCTCTGGGCCACCTTCGGCGTCGACGAGGGCACCTCCATGCCGCTGATGATCGGCTCGATCGTCGTCGTGCTCGCCCTGGCGATGCTCGCGAGCGGGACGCTCAACGTGCTGATCGAGCGCGTGGCCTACCGGCCGCTGCGCAACGCGCCGAAGCTGGCGCCGCTGATCACCGCGATCGGCATGAGCTTCATCCTCCAGAACGTCGGCCTGCTGTGGCGGCCGACGCCGGACAGCGCGCCCGACCTCATCGGCTCGCAGAAGAACTACTTCACCGTCTTCAACGTCGGGATCGAGCACTCCGACGTCTTCGCCGTCGTCGTGACGGTGCCGCTGCTCATCGCGCTGCTCTGGTTCGTCGGCTCCACGCGCTACGGCAAGGCCATGCGCGCGACCGCCCAGGACCCGGACGCGGCCCGCCTGATGGGCATCGACGTCGACCGCACGATCCAGCTCACGTTCCTGCTCGGCGGCCTGATGGCCGGCGCGGCGGGGCTGATCTACGCGCTCTACAACGGCACGATCCGCTTCAACCAGGGCTTCACGGCCGGCCTGATCGCGTTCACCGCGGCGGTCATGGGCGGCATCGGCAACCTCAAGGGCGCCGTGATCGGCGGCCTGATCATCGGCGTGATCCAGGCGATCTCGGACTCCGGGGACTACCTCGGGCTCCCGCTCGGCCCGCAGTGGACGCCCGCCGTCGTGTTCGGCGTCCTGATCCTGGTCATGGTCTTCCGACCCCAAGGCCTCTTCGGCGAGGAGACGCGAGAGGGATGAGCAGCATGCTCGCCACCGCCCGCACGCGGTTCGACTCGGTCACCGCGACGCTGCCGCCGCCGGCCTGGATGATCGGCGGCCTGATCCTGGCGATCCTGTTCCCGTACATCGCGGGGACGGGCTCGCTCCTGGACGCCTCGATCCAGACGCTGGCCTACGTGATCATGGCCCTGGGCCTGAACATCGTGGTCGGCTTCGCCGGCCTGCTCGACCTCGGCTACGTGGCGTTCTACGCCATCGGCGCGTTCGTCATCGGCTGGTTCGGCTCCCAGCAGTTCCCGGACATCAACGGGGGCAAGGGCATCCACATCCTCTCGAGCGACCGCGCGACGTTCCAGCTGAAGCTGAACGGCACGCACGCCGAGATCCCGGGCATCCACATCAACTTCTTCATCGTGATCTTCATCGCGATGGCGATCACGGCGGTGTGGGGCATCCTGCTCGGCGCCCCGACGCTGCGGCTGCGCGGCGACTACCTCGCGATCGTGACGCTCGCCTTCGGCGAGATCGTCCCGCGCATCTTCGAGAACTCGACGAGCGGCCTCTTCGGCATCGGCACGACCGACTTCTCGAACGGCCGCCAGGGCATCACCCCGGTCGACACCATCAACCTGCCGTGGTCCAAGGACCTGGTCTACACCGACCTGAACCTGAAACCCGCGTACTGGGTGGCGCTCGCCATGGTCGTGTTCACGATCTTCGTCAACCGCCGGCTCCGCGACTCGCGCCTCGGGCGCGCGTGGATCGCCGTCCGGGAGGACGAGGTCGCGGCCGCCTCGATGGGCGTCAACCTGGTCCGGACCAAGCTGTGGGCCTACGCGATCGGCGCGGCGTTCGGCGGCTTCGCCGGCGCGTTCCTCGGCTCCTACAACAACACCGTGAACGTCGACCAGTTCGAGTTCGGGTTCTCGGTCTTCGTGCTCTCGATGATCATCATCGGCGGCATGGGCAACATCTGGGGCGTGATCGTCGGGGCCGTCGCGCTCTCGATGCTCAACCGCTACGGGCTCCCGGAGCTCAACCAGCTGCCGATCGGCTTCGACCCGACCTCCGTCTCCTACGGCGTGTTCGGCTTCTTCCTGTTGATCATGATGGTGCTCCGCCCCGAGGGCCTGCTCCCGTCCGGCCGGCGAAAGCTCGAGCTGCACGAAGGGGAGACCGAGGGCGAGGACGCCGCCGCGGTCGGCGACATGTCGCAGATGTACGAGGTGCGCCAGTGAGCGAGATGGGCGAGACCACCACGAACCTCGACGGCAACACCGTCGACCACTCCGGGCCGCCGGTGCTCGACGCCACGGGCGTCTCGAAGGTCTTCGGCGGGCTGGTGGCGGTCAACGACGTCAACTTCGTCGTCCCGCGCAAGTCCATCGTGTCGCTGATCGGGCCCAACGGGGCGGGGAAGACGACGTTCTTCAACTGCCTCACCGGGCTCTACCGGCCGACGACGGGCCGCGTGATCTTCGAGGGCAAGGACATCACGGCCAAGCGCGCCGACATCGTCACCGCGGCCGGCGTGGCGCGGACGTTCCAGAACATCAAGCTGTTCAAGACGATGACGGCCACCGAGAACGTCCAGGTCGGCATGCACCCGCGGCTGCGCTCGCGCGTCACGGGCATGGTCCTGCGCACGCCGTTCGTGCGGCGCGAGGAGAAGCAGGCCAAGGAGCGGGCGCGCGAGCTGCTCGACTTCGTCGGCCTCAAGCGCAAGGACGAGCTCGCGATGAACCTCCCGTACGGCGACCAGCGCCGGCTGGAGATCGCGCGGGCGCTCGCCTCCGAGCCCAAGCTCCTGCTGCTCGACGAGCCGACGGCGGGCATGAACGCCGCGGAGTCCGAGGAGCTGCGCCGCCTGATGGACCGGCTGCGCACCGAGCAGGACATGTCGATCCTGCTGATCGAGCACGACATGAAGGTCGTCATGAACGTCTCTGACCACATCACCGTCCTCGACCACGGCGAGAAGATCGCCGAGGGCTCGCCGCAGGAGGTCCGGGCGAACCCGAAGGTGATCGAGGCCTACCTCGGGAGCCAGGCATGAGCGACGTCACGCCCACCGTCCCGGCGCCCGGCGCCGGGGGCGACGGCCGCGGCGGCACGCCCGTCCTGCACGTCGACGCGATCCACTCGTTCTACGGCTCGATCGAGGCGCTCAAGGGCATCTCGCTCGAGGTCTTCGAGGGCGAGATCGTCACGCTGATCGGCTCCAACGGCGCCGGCAAGACGACGACGCTGCGCTCGATCTCGGGCATCGTCCCGCCACGCGAGGGCAGCATCTACTACCAGGGCGAGGACATCACCGGCATGCCCGGCCACGAGGTCGCGGGCATCGGCATCGCGCACTCGCCCGAGGGCCGGCGGATCTTCCCGCGCATGACGGTCCTCGAGAACCTCGAGATGGGCGCGTTCACCCGCAAGGACGGCGCGGCGATCCGGGCCGACCTCGACCGCGTCTACGAGATGTTCCCGCGGCTGAAGGAGCGCGCGAAGCAGAAGGCCGGCACGATGTCCGGCGGCGAGCAGCAGATGCTCGCGATGGGCCGCGCGCTCATGGCGCAGCCGAAGCTCCTGCTGCTCGACGAGCCCTCGCTCGGCCTCGCCCCGGTGATCGTGGACAAGATCTACGAGATCATCCGCGAGATCAACCAGCAGGGCGTCACGATCCTACTGGTGGAGCAGAACGCGAACTACGCGCTCGACGTCTCCGCCCGCGGCTACGTCCTGGAGACCGGGACCGTCGCGCTGTCCGACAAGTCCGACGCGCTGCGCACCGACCCGCGCGTCATGGAAGCCTACCTCGGGACCTGATCTGCCAATGACCGCTTCGCTCCTGCTCGCCGCCATCGGCTCCAAGGCCTTCTGGCTGCTCTACGTCTGGCTCGGCTCGGCGTGGATCGCCAGCTCGCTGTCGAACCGCAAGGGCTACGGCGAGAAGTGGGGGCTCGGCACCGGGCTCCTGCTCAGCGCCATCGGCGTCCTGATCTGGCTCGTGATCCCGGCCAAGTCCACCTCCATCGCCTCGCAGCGCAAGGCGCGCAAGGAGCACGACGAGGCCGAGGCCGAGGCGGCCGCGCCGCAGGCCTGAGCGATCGCGGGACGCGTCGCGATCCGGCACGTGGTCGGCGGCGACGCCGGCCGCCTGCGCGCGATCCGGCTCGCGACGCTGGCGGCCGACGCGGGGTCGTTCGGCTCGTCGCTCGCGCGCGAGCGGGAGCTCCCGGAGGACTGGTGGGCAGGCTGGGCGTCGGCCTCGGAGGACGGCGCCGAGCAGCGCACGTTCGTGGCGGTCGACGGCGAGGGCCGTTGGGTCGGCATCGCGCTGGCGCGGCGCGACGAGGAGGCGCCGGACGGCGCGGTGCTCAACGCGATGTGGGTCGCGCCACAGGCGCGCGGGCAGGGCGTCGCGGGGTCGCTCTGCGACGCGTGCGCCCGGTGGGCGGCGGCGCGCGGGCTGCGGAGGCTGGCGCTGTCGGCCGTCGCGGGCAACGCGTCCGCGCTGCGGGCCTACGCGGCGGCGGGCTTCGTGCGCGTCGGGGTGCGCGAGCGGACGGTGGGGGACGGGCGGAGGCTCGACGAGGTCCTGCTCGCGCGGGAGCTCTGAGCGTCGCGGCGCAGCGCGGCGCCGGCGGCGCCGGCACGGCGCGGGCTACTTCAGCGCGTCGGCCAGGGCGGCGTCGAGGTCCGCGTGGGCGAAGGCGAAGCCGCCGGCCAGCGGGCGCTCGGGCACGGCGCGCTGGCCCTCGGTGACGATCTCCGCCATGTCGCCGTAGAGCAGCTTGATGGCGAAGGCGGGGACGGGCGCGATCGCGGGGCGGTGCAGCGCCCGGCCGAGCGCCTTGCCGAAGGCCTTGTTCGTCACGGGCTCCGGCGCCGAGCCGTTGTAGGCGCCGCTCCACGAGGCGTCGGTGACGGCGTGGAGGTAGAGGCCGACGAGGTCGTCGACGTGGATCCACGGCAGGTACTGGCCGCCGCCCGCGACCGGGCCGCCGACGCCGAGCTTGAACGGCGGCAGCATGGTCTTCAGCGCGCCGCCGCCCGCGTCCAGGACGACGCCGGTGCGGATCTTCACGACGCGCAGGCCGAGCTCGGCGGCCGCGTCGGCCTCGCGCTCCCACGCGACGCAGACGCCCGCGAGGAAGTCGTCGCCCGCCGGGGTGGACTCCGGCACCGGCTCGTCGCCGTGCTTGCCGTAGTAGCCGACGGCGGAGGAGGAGACGAGGACGCCGACCCCGCCCGCCCCGCCGGCGCCGGCGGCGCGCAGCCCGGCGACGAGGTTGCGCGTGCCGGTCTCGCGGCTCTCGAGGATCGCGTGCTTGACCTGCTCGTTCCAGCGCTGGGCGACGGGCTCGCCCGCGAGGTGGATGACGGCGTCGCGGCCGCGCAGCGCCTCGGCGGGCGCCGGGCCGGCGAGCGGGTCCCAGGCGACCGCCTCGACCCCGAGCAGCGCCTGCGCCTTCTCGGGCGAGCGCGAGAGCACGGTGACGGTGTCGCCGTGGTCGCGCAGCGCGCGGACGAGCTTCGTGCCGATCAGGCCGGTGGCGCCGGTGAGGGTGACGTTCATCGTCTGAGCTACGTACCCCTCGGGGCGCCAGGATCAATTGCGCAGCTGTTCGATGTCGAGCGCGGCGAACCCGATCGTGTCGCCCGCGCGGTCGTCGCCCGCGGCGCGGGCCTCGGCGGCGACGGCGTCGGCCACGGCGGGCGCGACGTCGCGGTTGAAGACCGAGGGGATGATGTAGTCCTCGCGCAGCTCGGACTCCGGGACGATGTTGGCGATCGCCGTCGCGGCGGCCATCTTCATCGCCTCGGTGATCTGCGGCGCGCGGACGTCGAGCGCGCCGCGGAAGATCCCCGGGAAGGCCAGGACGTTGTTGATCTGGTTGGGGTAGTCGCTGCGGCCGGTGGCGACGATGCGGCAGTACGGCGCGGCCTCCTCGGGGGAGACCTCGGGCGTCGGGTTGGCCATCGCGAAGACCATCGCGTCCTGGTTCATCCGCGCGAGCGCCTCGGCGGGGAAGACCTTCGCGCCCGACAGGCCGATCATGAGGTCCATGCCGTCGATGACGGACGCGGGCGTGCCGCCGAGGCGGTCGGGGTTCGTGGACTCCGCGTACCAGCGCTTGATGGGCGGCATCGAGCCGTCCTGGTAGTCGCCGCGGTCGGTCGAGAGCACGCCGCGCGAGTCGGCGCCGATGATGTCGCGGACGCCCGCCTCCATGAGGATCTTGGTCACCGCGACGCCCGCGGCGCCGAGGCCGATGACCAGGACGCGCAGGTCGGCGAGCGCCTTGCCGGTCAGCTTGCAGGCGTTGATCAGCGCGGCGAGCGTGACGATCGCGGTGCCGTGCTGGTCGTCGTGGAAGACGGGGATGTCGAGCTCGGCCTTGAGGCGGTCCTCGATCTCGAAGCAGCGCGGCGCGGAGATGTCCTCCAGGTTGATCCCGCCGAAGGTGGGCGCGATGTTCTTGACCGCGGCGATGATCTCCTCGGGGTCCTTCGTGTCGAGGCAGATCGGGAACGCGTCGACGTTGGCGAACTCCTTGAAGAGCATGGCCTTGCCCTCCATCACCGGCATCGCGGCGCGCGGGCCGATGTCGCCGAGCCCGAGGACCGCGGTGCCGTCGGAGACGACCGCCACCGTGTTGCGCTTGATCGTGTACTGGAACGCCTTGTCCGGGTCGTCGTGGATCGCCATGCAGACCCGCGCGACGCCGGGCGTGTAGGCCATCGAGAGGTCGGCGCGCGTCTTCAGCGGGGACTTGTTGTGCTGCTCGATCTTGCCGCCGATGTGGAGCAGGAACGTGCGGTCGGTCGTGTCGACGACCGAGACGCCGTCGAGCGCCGCGAGCGCGCCCACGATCTGGTCCCAGTGCTCGGCGCCGGTCGCGTCGACCGTGATGTCGCGCAGCAGCACGTCCTCCTTGACCTCGACCAGGTCGATCGAGCCGATGCTCGCGCCCGCCTGCCCGATCGCGCTCGCCACGAGCCCCAGCATGCCGGGCCGGTCGGCGATCTCGACGCGGATCGTGAGGCTGTACTGGGCGGAGGGCGAAGGGGACATCTGGGCGGCACTCTAGGGGGTTCGCGGGCGTCGGCGGACGGCCGGGGATTGCGTACTTGTATGGCAGCTCGTCATCTATGGTCAGCGGCGTGCGACCCATCGCCTCACGCCGTTCGCTCGCCCTGGCCACGGTGCTCGTGGCCCTCGCCGCGGGTGGCTGCGGCCAGGGCTCCTCATCGGCGGGCGCGACGGGCGCCGCGGCGGCCGCGGACGGCGTCGAGCTGCTCTACCAGGCGCCGCCGGCGACGCTCGCGCGCACCGCGGCCACGCTGCGCCGGCGCCTCGCCGCGCTCGGCGTCGACGGCGCGACGGTCGCGCGCGCGGGCGCCGGCCGCGTCGCCGTCACCGTGCCCGACCGCGCCACCGCCGATCGCGTCAAGGGCACGCTCGCCGTGCGCGGGCGGCTCGCGTTCTACGACTGGGAGGCCAACGTGCTCGGCGCGGCCGGCCGGCCGCATCCCGGCGACGTCGCGGTCACCGGCGGCATGTCCGCCGGATCCGTCGGCGCGGGCACGCACGCGCGCGCCGTGGCGCGGCGGATCGCGGCGCGCCACCGCGGCGCCGCCGTCGTCGTGCAGGCCGAGCCCGCGCCGCGCGTCGCGCCCGGCTTCTTCGCGCTCGCCGCCCACGTCGCGCTCCGCGGCACCGACCTGCGGCACGCCCGGCAGGCGCGCGACGCGATCACCGGCAAGTCCGACGTCGCGTTCGCCTTCACCCGCGCCGGAGCGAGGCGCTGGCGGACGCTGACGCGGACGATCGCCCGTCGCGGCCAGGCGCTGATCCGGCCCGGGGAGTCGTCCCTCGTGGTCGCGCAGCACTTCGCCATCGTCCTCGACGGCCGCCTGCTCTCGGTGCCCTTCCTCGACCCGCAGTTCAACCCCGACGGCGTCGATGCGGCCGACGGCTCGCAGATCTCCGGTGCCTTCACCGCGACGCGCGCCCGCGGCCTCGCGGCGGTCATCGCCTCCGGCCCGCTGCCCGCCGCCCTCCACCTCCTCGCGGAGCGTGAGCGCTAGGGCGGGCCGCGCCCGGCCGTCCGTCCAACCCGTCCCGGCCGGCCGGTAGCGTGCCCGGGTGGTGAGCGGAGTCAAGTGGATGGCGGTCGTCGCAGCATTGGTGGCCGGGGCCGTGGGAGCGCCGCCGCCGACCGCGAGCGCGGCGACCGGGAGCGAAGGGCCGGAGGGGACGGTCCATGCGTTCCTCGCGGCGCTGAGGAGCCGCGACGCCCCGCGCATGTGCGGGCTCGTGGACCCGACGTCCTTCGGCGACGCGCGCACCTGCCGCAGCGCGGTCGCCGTCGACCTGCCCAAGGTCGGCCGTCTGCGCGCCGGCCGCGTGCTCGCGCGCGGCGGGCACGCGCGCACGGTCGTCGAGCTCGTCGAGCTGAAGGGGGGCTACGACCTTCCGCAGGTCTCGCGCAACCGCGTCCTGCTGCGCCGCAGCGGCAAGCGCTGGCTGATCACGCAGGCTGGTCGGCTCGCGGGGATCGCCGACTTCTCGCGCGGCTCGGCGATCGACCCGACGCCGACCGGCCGCGCGGCGGCGCTGCGGCGGCTGGCCGACGACGAGCTGCTCGCGCTCTCCGGCAGCGCCGGGCTGCTCTGCGGGCTCCTGGCGCCCGGAGCGCCGCTGGGCGGCCGAGACGGGGCCTGCGCGCGCTTCGCGCTCGAGACGCCGACGGCGACGGTCGGCCCCGACCACTACGAGCGCACGTTGAGCATCGCGGGCTTCGCCGCGCACGCGCTCGGCCCGGACCGGGCCCGTCTCGACCTGGCGATCTCCGTGCGCCACGCGACCCGGGTCCGCCGACGCCCCGGCTGGGCGCTCGTCGCCACGCGCTGGCGGGACACGCTGTTCGCGGTGCGCTCCGGCGGGCGCTGGCGGCTCGTCAAGCCGTCGGCGTCGTTCTACCGCGTGGCCGGCGAGCCGCTGCCGTCGGACGTCGCCTCGCCATCGGCGAGCGCGACCTGGCCGACCGGCGACGCCGTGCTGCCGTCGCTCAGCGAGCTCCCGCTGCGTGCGGCCTGCCGCGTGCCGCCGGGGCTGTGGCCCGCCACCTGTCGCGGCGTCGACGCGCTGTCGGCGGCGCCGCGGCCCGGCGGTGGCGGCCTCGTCGGCTGGTCGGCGGGCTTCGCCTCGCAGTGGCGCCCCGTGGCGGCCGGCCTCGCCACAGCGCCGGCGACCGCGCCGGAGGCGAAGCCGCCCGCGTCGCTCGACGAGCTCTGGCAGCTCGCCGACCATGGCGTCGTGTCCGTCGCCGGCGGCGCGTTGGCGATCGAGGCCTCCCAGACCCGGCTCAGCGTGCGAGCGATCCCGCTCGACCCCGACGGGCGCCCGCGCGGGCCCGTCCAGACGGTCGACCAGGGCGTCGAGAACACCGACGACGGCACCGAGCCCTTGGTCGCCGTCGGACCGCCCGGGGCCGCGACGGCGACGCTCGTCACCAACGACACGACGATCGTCCACGTCGACGCCGACGGACGGCGCGTCGGTCCCGACGTGCCGCTGCGCACCGACGTCTTCACGAGCGACTCGCGGACCGCCGTCGCCCTCCCCGACGGAGGGCTGCTGGCGGTGGAGCCCACCGACAGCGGCGTCGGGATCCGGCGCATCGGCCCGGATGGCCGATCGCTCGGGCCCGAGGTCAGCCAGCTCGCCGAGGGGCAGGCGAGTCTCGGGGACGACGAGATCGGGGCGGCGATCGACGCCGACGGGCGGACGCTCGTGGCGTGGGGCGAGGAGGACTCGCCCGGGCACGCGGCGGTCCGCACGTGGCTCTACGACCCGCGCGAGCCGCTGAGGACGACCCCGGCAACGGTCGCCCGCTACCGGCTGCGGCCACCGCAAGACGCCCTGGGAGTGGTCGACGCGCGGCCGCGCGTGGAGGTCGCCGCGCTGCCGGGCGGTGCCTGGGGACTGGCCTACGCCTACGGCGCGGGCACCGGCGCGGCGGGTCTTCGGGCCGTCCGGCTCGACGCGGCGGGCTCGCCCACCGCGCCGCCGCGACGGGTCGCCGACCCGCCTGGCTCCACGGCGTACGTCGGGAACGGCTTCGGCATCGCCGGCGACACCGTCGCGTGGATCGCCCGCCCACGCGTCGCCGGCATCCCGCAGGTCCGCTCCGCGCCGCTGCCCTGATCCGCGCGACCAGCGCTAGGGTCCATCCGATGTCGGAGAACGGGTCAGCCAGCAGCCACGACGAGCTCTACCTCATCGACGGCAGCTCGCTCGCCTACCGGGCGTTCTTCGCGCTGCCGGAGTCGATCGCGACCTCGACCGGGATCCCGACGAACGCGATCTTCGGGTTCGCCTCGATGCTCGTGAAGCTCCTGACCGAGCACGGGCAGAAGCCGACGATCGTGGTCTGGGACGCCGGGCACTCCGGGCGCAAGGAGATCTCGGTCGACTACAAGGCGACGCGGCAGTCGCGGCCCGACCTGCTGCGGGAGCAGTGGCCGCACCTCGCGCCGCTCGTCGAGGCCTTCGGCTACCGCAACGTGAAGGTCGACGGCTACGAGGCCGACGACGTCATCGCGTCGATCGCCGAGAAGGCGCGCGCGCAGGACGTCCCGGTGGTCATCGTCACCGGCGACCGCGACATCTTCCAGCTCATCGACCCGGACTCGAAGGTCCGGGTGATGGCGACCGGCCGCGGCATCACCGACACCAAGTTGTACGACTACCAGGCGGTCATCGACCGCTACGGGCTGCCGCCCGAGTCGATCCCGGACTTCTACGGCCTCAAGGGCGACACCTCGGACAACATCCCCGGCGTCCCGGGCATCGGCGACAAGACCGCCGCCCAGCTGCTCGACAAGTTCAAGGACCTCGAGACCGTCCTGGCGTCCGTCGACCAGATCACGGGCGCCAAGCGCAAGGAGAACCTCGTCAACCACGCCGACGACGCGCGGATCTCCAAGCAGCTCGCGACGATCATGCGCGACGTCCCGGTCGACGTCGACCCCGCGCAGGAGGCCGCGCGCGAGCCGGACCGCTCCAAGCTCCGCGAGGTCTTCCGCCAGTTCGAGCTGCGCGCGCCGCTCGCCCGCCTCGAGGACGCGCTCGCCGCCGACGACCAGGCCGGCGTGCCCGCGGCGATCCCGGCCGAGGCCGCCACGGTCCGCGTGCGCGCCCGCGAGGGCGCGGTCGGCGAGGTCCGGGCGCTGGGCGCGTCGGGCTCGGAGATCACGATCGCCCTCGAGGCGCCGGTCGTCGACGAGGGCCAGCTGCTCGCGCAGGACCCGCTGTGGAAGTTCGGCGCGGTCGTGGGGGAGGAGGCGGTCATCGGCACCGTCGCCGATCCCGCCGAGCTGATCGCCGCGCTCGGCGACCGCCCGGTCGTCGCCTACGACGCCAAGGCCTGGGGCGCGGTCCCGGCCAACCTCACGCACGACCTGCTGCTCGCCGCCTACCTCCTGGAGCCCGCGCGCCGCGGCTTCCCGTTCGCCGAGATCTGCGAGGAGCGCGGGCTGAAGACCGAGGCGACCGAGCCGCTCGCGGCGCAGGCCGCCCTCGGCCAGGCGCTCGCCGCGTGGCAGCGCGAGCAGCTCGACGACCGCGGCCTCACCGGCCTGATGGACGAGGTCGAGCTGCCGCTCGTCGCGGTGCTGCGCGACATGGAGGTCGCGGGCGTTCGGCTCAACAAGGACCGTCTCGCGCTCATCCGCACGCGCGTGCAGGACGAGATCGCCGACCTCGAGCGCGAGATCTTCCGCCTCGCCGACGAGGAGTTCACGATCGGCTCGCCGCAGCAGCTCGGCGCGATCCTCTTCGACAAGCTCGGGCTCTCCCGCAAGCGCCGTGGCAAGACCGGCTTCTCGACCGACGCGCGCGTGCTCCAGGCGATCCGCGGCGAGCACGCGATCATCCCGTCCATCGAGCGCTGGCGCGAGCTCAACCAGCTCATGAAGACCTACCTCGACGTCCTGCCGCAGCTCACCGACGCCGAGTCCCGGATCCACACCACCTTCGTGCAGGCCGCCGCGACGACGGGCCGCCTCGCGTCCACCAACCCCAACCTGCAGAACGTCCCGGTGCGCACCGAGCTCGGGCGCGAGATCCGCGGCTGCTTCGAGGCCGCGCCCGGCAACGTCCTCGTCTCCGCCGACTACTCGCAGGTCGAGCTGCGGGTCATGGCCTTCATCGCCGACGAGCCCGTGCTCAAGGAGATCTTCGTGCGCGGCGAGGACGTCCACACCGCGACGGCCTCGACGGTCTTCGACAAGCCCGCCGCCGAGCTGACGCCGATGGACCGCTCCAAGGCCAAGATGATCAACTACGGGATCGTGTACGGGTTGAGCGACTACGGCCTCGCCGACCGCCTCAACATCGCGCGCGAGGAGGCCAAGCTGTTCATCGACACCTACCTCGACCGCTTCTCGCGCGTCGCCGCGTTCATGGCGCTCACCATCGAGCAGGCCAAGGAGCAGGGGTACGTCACGACGCTCTTCGGCCGCCGCCGCCAGATCCCGGAGCTGCGGGCCCGCAACTACCAGGTGCGCACGCTCGGCGAGCGGCTCGCGGTCAACACCGTCATCCAGGGCACGGCGGCCGACATCATGAAGCTGGCGATGATCGGCGTGCACAACGCGCTCGCGAAGTCCGGTCTCACCACGCGCATGATCCTCACGATCCACGACGAGCTGCTCTTCGAGGGCCCGCCGGAGGAGGCCGACCAGGTCAAGGACCTCGTCGAGCGCGAGATGATCGCGCCGTGGGGCGACCGCACGCCGCCGCTGGCGGTCGACGCGGGCGTCGGGCTCACCTGGCTCGAGGCGAAGTAGTGGACCGCACGGTGGCCGTGGGGCTGACCGTCGTCGCCGGCGGCTGGATCGCCCTGCAGTCGCCGATCAACTCGCACCTCGGCCGCCACGTCGGCGCGATCCAGGGCGCGTTCGTCTCGTTCGTCGTCGGGACGCTCCTGCTGCTCGTCGCCGCGACCTTCGCCCGCGGCGGGCTCGGGCAGATCGGCGAGGTCCGCGACGTCTCGTGGATCTACGTGACCGGCGGCGTCCTCGGCGCGGGCTACGTGACCGTCGCGCTGCTCGCGGTCCGGCCGCTGGGGACCGGCGGCGTGATCGCCGCGACGATCGCCGGGGAGCTGACGGTCGCGGTCCTGATCGATCAGTTCGGCTGGTTCGGCGTCGAGCGCCACGCGATCAGCCTCGGGCGGGTCGTGGGGATCGCGCTGCTCGCGGCGGGCGTGCTGCTCGTCGTGCGCGACTAGCCGCTGCGGCCCTTGAGCCGCGAGCACGAGATCGTTACGATCGGCACGAACACGCTCGTCGTCCACTGGAGGTCCTCATGGCTGCCGTGCACGTGCCGCACCCGATGCGCGACCACCCCGAGGCCGGTCGCGCCGCGATCGACGCCTTCTGGGTCCTCGCGATCGGCGTCATCGCCGCCTACGCGTTCTTCGCCGCGCTCGGCGCGTTCTCGCCGGGCGAGGTGCTCGGCGTGACGATCGCCGTCGCGATCCTGTTCGCCCTTTGGATCCTGCGGGCCGTGCTCACACGCCGGGCCGCGCTCGCCGCGCGCGACCCGCGGCTCGTCCACGCCCGCGAGCGCCGCGGCTTCTAGGCCGCGGGGGCGAGCGCGCCCGCGGCGCCCGGAGCGGCCGGCAGCGGCTCGGCCGGCGCCTGCCACGGCGTGCGCGCCCACGGGCTCGCGCCGTCGAGCGCGAACGAGGGCGGCGCGATGTTGAGGTAGTGCGTGAAGGCCCACCTGACGGCCTTCGGCCGGCTCATGACCTCGAGCGCGGTGTCCATCGCGGGGTACTTGTTGACGCCGCTGAAGATCGTCTGCACGCGCCACAGCCAGTCGAAGGCGTTGCGGTGCTCCTCGTTGAACGCGTGGTAGCGGAGGAGCGCCTGCTCGCGCGTCTGGCGGCCGTCGAGGACCTTGCGCAGCTCGCGCCCGACCGCGAGGCCGAAGTAGAGCGCGGTCCGGATGCCCTCGGCGGTCGTCGGCAGGCAGTGGCCCGCGCTGTCGCCCGCGAAGAAGACGCCCGCGCCCGTGGAGGGCCGCAGGCGGTGGGGGATCCAGTTGCCCTGGTAGCCGCCCTCGACGCCGATGCCGAGGTCCTCGGCGAGCTGCACCGTCGGCTCCTTGACCTTCAGGTGCGGGTCGAACGAGCCGACGCCGGTGCGGACCTCGTCGCCCGCCGGGAACGCCCACGAGTAGCCGGGGACGATGTACTTGGGGTCGAGCCACAGCTCGAGGTCGTCGCCGGTGGCGGGCGGGTGGACCTCGAGGCCGCGCGAGAGGCGCGCCTCCGGCGGCTGGATCGCGTCGGCGTCCTCGCTCAGCACGCGGCGCCAGCCGAGGGCGTCGACGACCAGCGGGGCGCGCAGGTCGCCGCGGTCGGTGTGGACCGTGTGGACCTGGCCGCGCGTGATGCCGTCGACCTTGGCGGTGTCGAAGAGGAAGTCGCCCTGCTCGGCGAGCAGCTCGCAGAGCTGCTGGTAGTCGAAGGTCGAGAACGTCCACGGCAGCGTCCAGCGGTGGGTCTTCGACGGGCGGTGCACGACGAGGTCGCGGAAGCTCTGGCGGATCGACGCCTCGAGGCCCAGGTTCGTCAGCCACTCGGTCGGCGCGGCGCACGCGGAGGTCTGCCGCTCGCCGATCTCGTAGCGGTCCACGACGAGCACCCGCGCGCCGCTGCCGCGCAGCTCGCGCGCGACCGCGAGGCCCGCGAAGGACGCCCCGCAGATCACCACGTCGTAGTCGCCGCCGAGCGGGGTGCGCTCGGCCCCTCTCTTCGTCGCGCGAACGGGCATCCGACCGCCGATCGTAGCTGCGTCTCGGGGAACGTGGCCCGCCCGCCCCCGCCCGGCGTCCAAGTGCGGTTTCGCGCTACCCTCTTTGGTCGCACATGACCCAGACCATCTCACCAACTCCCGAGGCGAAGATCGTCGAGGGCAGCGATGGATTGCTGCTCGAGATCGACGGTCACATCGTCCCCAACTACGACGCCACGTTCTCACCCTTCGAGGAGGGTGACGTCGTCAGTGGCCGCGTGGTTCGCATCGATAACGACGAGGTCCTCGTCGACATCGGCTACAAGAGCGAAGGGGTCATCCCTTCCAACGAGCTTTCGATCCGCAAGAACGTGGATCCGCATGACGAGGTCGAGCTCGGCGAGGAAGTCGACGCCCTCGTCCTCACCAAGGAGGATCAGGACGGCCGCCTGATCGTCTCCAAGAAGCGCGCGCGCTTCGAGAAGGCATGGCGCAACATCGAGGCCGCCGCCGAGTCGGGTCAGCCCGTCACCGGCACGGTCATCGAGGTCGTCAAGGGCGGCCTGATCGTGGACCTCGGCGTCCGCGGCTTCCTGCCCGCCTCGCTGGTCGACATCCGACGGGTGCCCAACCTCGACGAGTACATGGGCCAGCCGATCGAGTGCAAGGTTATAGAGCTTAACCGGTCGCGAAACAACGTGGTCCTGTCGCGACGGGCCGTGCTGGAAGAGGAGCGCAAGGAGCAGCGCCAGGAGATCCTGGACCGCCTGCAGCCCGGCCTCGTCGTCGAGGGCGTCATCTCGAACATCGTCGACTTCGGCGCGTTCGTGGATCTGAACGGCATCGACGGCCTCATCCACATCTCCGAGCTGTCGTGGTCGCACGTCAACCACCCCTCGGAGATCCTCAACATCGGTGACACCGTGCAGGTCAAGGTCCTCGACATCGACCGCGACCGCCAGCGCATCTCCCTCGGTCTCAAGCAGACCCAGGAGGATCCGTGGCAGCGGGTCGTCGACACCTACAACGTGGGCGACGAGCTCGAGGGCACCGTCACCAAGGTCGTCACCTTCGGCGCGTTCGTCGAGATCCTCGACGGCGTCGAGGGCCTCGTCCACATCTCCGAGCTGGCCGCGCATCACGTGGAGAACCCGCGTGAGGTCGTGCAGCCGGGTGACGTCGTCCGGGTGAAGATCCTCGAGATCGACTCCGAGCGCCGCCGCCTGTCGCTGTCGATCAAGCGCGTCGAGGGCCAGGTCCTGCCGAGCGAGACCCGCGCCCGCGAGGCCGGCCTCCCGCTCCCCGGCGAGGGCCAGCCCGTCAGCGCCGGCGATCTCGACGACGTGGCCGACCTCGGCCTGTCCGAGGACGTCTTCGCCGGCGAGGGCGATCCGGACGCGGCGGTCGCCGTGGACGACGCCGACGCCGCCGCCGAGGAGTCGGGGCTGCCGATCGAGGCCGCCGGCGACGCCGAGGTGGAGGACGCCGACGCGCCCGTCGCCGAGTCGAGCGACGAGCCCGCGGCCGAGGCCGCCGTCCAGGCTGCCGAGGAGGCCGCGGTCGAAGAGCCCGCCGCCGCCGGGGAGCCCGCCGCCGAGGACGACGCGCCCGAGGCCGCCGAGGAGCCCGCCGCCGAGGCGAGCGACGAGCCGGCCGCCGAGGCCGACGCGGCGCCCGAGGGCGACGCCGAGCCCGAGGCCTAGAGGGCTCGCGGCCCGTGGCCGCATCCCCTGAGCAGGACGCTTCATCCAGCGGCCGCACCGATCCCGGTGCGGCCGCTGGTCGTGTGCCGTTCGTCGCGCTGACGGGCGGGATGGGGTCGGGGAAGTCGACGGCGTGCGCGGCGCTCGAGCGCCTCGGCGCGGCGACGATCTCCACCGACGCGGTCGTGCACGAGCTCTACGCGGGCGCGACGGTGCGCGACGCGGTCGTCGCGCGCTGGGGCCCGGAGGTCGCGCCGGACGGCGTGGTCGACCGCGGCGCGATCGCCCGGCACGTCTTCGGCGCGCCGGCCGAGCGCGAGTGGCTCGAGCAGCTGCTCTGGCCGCTGGTGGGCGAGCGTGTCTGGGCGTTCAAGCTCGAGCAGGAGGCGGCCGACCCGGCGCCGAAGGCAGCGGTGGTGGAGACCCCGCTCCTCTTCGAGGCCGGCATGGACGGCATCTACGACGCGACGATCGCGGTGATCGCCGACGAGGCCGTGCGCCGCGAGCGCGCCGCCGCCCGCGGGCACGAGGCCGTCGACGAGCGCGCGGCGCGCCAGCTCTCCCAGGAGGAGAAGGCGCAACGTGCGACGTTCGTCGTCCACAACGACGGTTCGGAAGCAGACCTCGAGGCCACGCTGTCCTCGGTGCTTGAGAAGCTCCAGTCGCCCGCATGAGCACCCGGACCGCCACCGCCACGCGCCGCAGCCACGCGGCGCCGCGCATCGCCGATCGCCGGCGGCGCGCCCAGGTGCGCCGGCGGCGGCTGCTGGCGATCGCCGCGGCCATCGGCCTGGCGCTCGCGGGCGTGGCGATCCTGCAGCCGGTCTTCCACCACGCGGTGCGCGAGATCGCGCTGCCGCTGCGCCACGAGGACATCATCCGCCAGCAGGCGCACGACAAGGACCTCGACCCGGCGCTGATCGCCGGCGTCATCTACGCCGAGTCGCACTTCATCGACGGGCGCACGTCCTCGGCGGGCGCCGAGGGCCTGATGCAGCTCACGCCGGCCACCGCGCAGTACATCGCCAACAAGTCGGGCGGCACGGCGTTCCGGGTCTCCGACCTCGGCACCGCGCAGGTCAACATCGCCTACGGCGCGTTCTACCTGCGCTACCTGATGGGCCGCTACGGCGGCGACGTGCCGCTCGTGCTCGCCGCCTACAACGCGGGCGAGGGCAACGTCGACAAGTGGATCGCGGCGGCCAGGGCCAAGGACAAGGCCTTGGACATCGGCGCGATCCCGTTCGGCGAGACGCGCAGCTACGTCGCCAAGGTGCTCGACGCGCGGCGCCAGTACCGCTCGCAGTACCGCTCAGAGCTCGGGCTGTAGCCCCAGCAGGACGAGCGCGGCGGCGACGCTCGGCGCGACGTCGACCGCGCCCGCCGCGCGCAGCTGCGCGGGGGTGTGCGTCGTCGTGATCCCGATCGCCTGGGCGCCCGCGGCGCGGGCGGCGGCGATGCCGGCGGGCGCGTCCTCGAAGACGACGCACGTCGCCGGGTCGACGCCGAGCTCGCGTGCGGCGAGCGCGTAGCCCTCGGGGTCGGGCTTGCCGTGCGCGACGCGGTCGGCGGTCACGAGGACGGCGGGCGCGGGCAGCTCGGCGTCGTGGAAGCGGCGCGCGGCGAGCGGGCCGGGGCAGGAGGTCACGACGGCGAACGGGAGGCCGCTCTCGCCGCCGAGCAGCGTGGCCGCGCCGGGCAGGACGTCGGCGGCGGGGCCGTGGAGGACGAGGTCCTCGACGGCGGCGGCCTCGCGCTCGAGGTCGGGGGTCTCCGGCGCGACGTCGCGGATCACCTCGACCGAGCGGACGCCGTGGAAGCGTCCGTGGAGGTCCGCGGGGTCGAGGCCGTGCGCGCGGGCCCAGGTGGCCCAGGCCGCCTCGACGGCGGGGCCGGAGTCGACGAGGACGCCGTCGAGGTCGGAGAGGATGGCGGTGTAGGTCATGGTCAGGCGGCCTCGGGGAGGGGGACGGGTCGGCGGGCGGGGGTCGCGGCCGGTGGGCTGAGCGCGCCGGCGCCGAGCGCGACCGCGCCGGTGGCGGCGAGGACGAGCACGAGCGCGGTGGGGACGGAGGTGAGCGAGGCGACGGCGCCGATGATCGGCGGGCCGGAGAGCAGGCCGAGGTAGCCGGTCGTCGTCACGCCGGCGAGCGCGGGCCCGGCGTCGGCGCCGGTCGCGGCGGCGCGGAAGATCAGCGGGATCACGACCGAGAGGCCCGCGCCGAGGACGAGGTAGGCCAGCAGGCCGACGGCGGGGAGGCCCGCGGCGAGCGAGACCGCCATGGCGGCGGTCGCGAGCAGGCCGCCGCGGCGGGCGAGCGCGACGGGGCCGAGGCGCTCGCTCAGGCGGTCGCCGCCGAGGCGGCCGGTCGCCATCGCGACCGAGAAGGCGGCGTAGCCGAGCGCGGCGACCGCGGCGCCCGCGCCGATCGTGCGCAGGTGCACGGCGCTCCAGTCCATCGCGGCGCCCTCGGCGAACAGGCAGCAGAACGCGAGCCCGCGCAGGCGCCAGCGACCGCGGGCGGTCCCGGCGGGGGAGGTGTGGCGCGCGTCCGGCGCGGGCGCGTCGGCGATCAGCGCGCGCGAGACCCACTCGCCGATCGCCGCCGCCAGGAGGCCGAGGACGAGGAAGTTCGCGAGCACGCCGACGCCGGTCGCGGCGGCGAGCGCGCCGAGCCCGGCGCCGACGAGCCCGCCGAAGCTGAACCCGGCGTGCATCGAGGAGAGGATCGGCCGGCCCGCCGCGCGCTCGACCTCGACGCCCTGGGCGTTCATGGCGACGTCGAGCGAGCCGTTGGCGAGGCCGAGTAGGAAGGTGGCGACGGCGACGAGCGCGAGCGTCGGCAGGACGGCGGGCAGGACGAGCCCCGCGCCGAGCAGCCCGACCGCGAGGCGCACGACCGCACGGCTGCCGTGGCGGCTGACGAGCCGCCCGGCCGTCGGCATCGCGATCAGCGCGCCCGCGGCCAGTCCGGCGAGCGCGACGGCGAGGCCGCCGGGCCCGACGTCGAGCCGATCCTGGATCGCCGGGATCCGCGCGCCCCAGGTGCCGAGCAGGACGCCGTTGAGGGCGAAGATGGTGGCGATGGCGGCACGCGGCGAGGGCGAGGGGGAGCTCACGCGATCACGACCTCGTCATCGCGGCGAGTGGCCGAGGAGCGGGCGACGGCGCTCACGCGATCACGACCTCGACATCGCGGCGAGTGGCCGCGGAGCGGGCGATGGCGCTCACGCGATCACGACCTCGTCATCGCGGCGAGTGGCCGCGGAGCGGGCGATGGCGCTCACGCGATCACGACCTCCACGCCCGCGGCGCGCAGCGCGGCGAGCTCCTGCTCGGGCGCGCCGGCGTCGGTGACGAGCTGCGCGACGTCCTGCGTGGTGGCGACGACGTGCGCGGCGGTCGAGCCGAGCTTCGCGCCCTCGGTCGCGACCATCAGCCGGCCGGCGCAGCGCGCCTGCTCGCGCAGGACCTCGGCCTCGCCGGAGCAATGCGTCGTGAGGCCGACGGCGGGGTGGAGGCTGCACGCGCCGAGCACCGCGACCGAGGGCCGGACGCGGCGGACGGCGTCGATCGCCTCGGCGCCGACGGTCGTCCGCGAGTCCGGCTCCAGCCGCCCGCCCGCCAACAGCACCTCGCCGGGGGCGTCGGCGAGCGCGAGCGCGACGTCCGGGCTCGTGGTCAGCACCTGCCGCGACCGCCCGTCGACCGCGAGCAGCCGCGCGATCGCGAGCGTCGTCGTCCCACCCGAGAGCGAGATCACGGCCTCATCGGCCAGCAGCGCCGCCGCCCGCCTCGCGACCACGGCCTTCTCGGCGGTGTGGAGGTCCGCGCGATCCACCACCCGCGGTGGCGTCGGCGAGTCCGTCGGCAGCGCCCCACCGCGCACACGCCGCACCCGCCCGGCCGCCGCGAGCTCGTCGAGATCCCGGCGGATCGTGTCGTCGGAGACGTCGAGCGTCGCGGCGAGCTGCGTGGCCACGACCCGCCCGTCGTGGGCGAGGGCGGAGAGGATCGCTTCGCGACGCTGGTCGGGCAATGCCGCAGGAGAACGCATGTAGACGCAGGTTACCGCATGCGCTCGTGGCGTTCAGCGCGAGCGTCGGCCGCCGTGCGCGGCGTGGTCTGTCGGCACCCAGGGAGTGAGGCGGGAGAGGTGGCTCGCGGCGCCCGGGGTCGTCCGCCGGCGCCGGGGCGGGCGATTCGGGGCCGAACCGCCGGGCGGATGGCACATGGGCATTGCGATGCAACGTCCAGGTGCCATTCGTCGGCGGGTGCTCGCCCAAGGCACCGGGTTACGAACGACCCGCGATTCGGCCCCGAACCACCCGCGCCCCCGGCGCCCGCGGACGACGAGCCAACGCCGCGAGCCACCAACCCCGCCTCACTCCCTGGGTGCCACAGACCACGCGCGCACCACCAAAGCGCACGCGCTGAGCGCCACCCCCGCCTCGCACAACGCAAAACGGGGCGGCCCAGTCGCCGAAAGCGACCGACCCGCCCCGTCGTGCGAGACCGAGCTACAAGTCCGACAGCGACAACTACACGCGCCCCGACGCCGCGCGACCCATCCGCGCCGCGGAGTCCAGGACGACCGCGCCCAGGAGGACCGCGCCCGTGACCATGAACTTCGTCGCCGACGTGTAGGCCAGCAGGTCCATGCCGTTGGAGATCGAGCCGATCACCAGGGCGCCGAGCAGCGCGGACCACACGTTGCCGCGGCCGCCGAACAGGGACGTGCCCGCGATGACCGGGCCCGCGATCGAGTTCAGCAGCAGGTCCGAGCCGCCGGAGGACTGGTTGACCGCGAGCAGGCGCGACGCGGCCATGATCCCGCCGACCGCCGCCATCGAGGAGGCGAGCGTGAAGACGATCACGCGCACGCGGAAGACGTTGATGCCCGCACGGCGCGCGGCCTCCATGTTGCCGCCGACCGCGTAGATGTGGCGCCCGAACTTCGTGCGCCGCGTCCAGAAGTCGAAGGCCGCCACGAAGCCGAGCAGGATCACGACGGCCATCGGCACGCCGCGGTCCTTGTTGACGACGTAGACGAAGAGCAGGCCCGCGACCGCGACCGCGCCGATCCGGATGCCGACCAGCAGCATCGACGGCGCGTTCAGCCCGGCGCTCACGCGCTTCATCCGGCCGCGCAGGTTCGCGAGGCCGTAGAGGACCACCGCGACGATCGCCAGGATCCAGCCGACGGAGTCCGACAGGAACTTGCCCGCCAGGTCGGTCAGCAGCCCGGGCAGGAGGTTCACGGTGCCGGTCTCGCCGAGCACCTTGAGCTGCAGGCCCTGCCAGCCCAGCAATCCGGCCAACGTCACGACGAACGTCGGGATCCCGAACTTCGTGGACACGAAGCCCTGGAACATGCCGATGCCGGCGCCGACGCCGACGCCCGCGATGATCGCCGGGACCGGCGCCCAGCCGTGCTTGACGCTCAGCACCGCGACGATCGCGGCGCAGACGCCCGAGACGGCGCCGACCGACAGGTCGATCTCGCCGAGCAGCAGGACCAGGACGACGCCGACGGAGATCAGCGCGACCGCGGTGATCTGCAGCGACAGGTTGACGATGTTCGTCGAGCTCAGGAACCGCGACTCCTGCGACTGGAAGATCGCCCAGACGATCGCCAGCAGGACCAGCACGCGCAGCGACCCGAGGTCGCCGGTGCGGATCCGGTTCAGGAAGTCCCGGCCGGAGGTCGGCAGCGACTCCTTCTGGGCCGCGGCCTCCGTCTCCGGCTCGGCGGGGGGCGGGGTGGGGGCTTCGGTCGTGCTCACTTGGTCACCGTTCCTTGCGTCTTGCCGCCGTTGGCGGTGAGGCCCGTGATCGCCGCCACGACGTCCTGCTCGCTGGCCGTGGCGACGTCGAACTCGCCGCCGTCGGCGCCGAGGCGCATGACGAAGATGCGGTCGCAGACGTCGAAGACGTCGCGAAGGTTGTGGGAGATGACGATGACGCCGAGCTTGCGGGCCTTGAGCCGCTTCACCAGCGCCAGGACCTGGGCCGTCTGGGCCACGCCCAGCGCCGCGGTCGGCTCGTCCAGGATCACCATCTTCGGCTCGCCCAGCAGCGACCTCGCGATCGCCACGGACTGCCGCTGGCCGCCGGACATGGCCCCGACCTCGCCGCGAACGGACTGGATCGTGGTCACCGACAGCTCGGCCAGCAGCTCGTTGGCCTTGTTCTCCATCGTGACCTCGTCCAGGAGGCCGCCGGCGACGGCCTCCCGTCCGAGGAACAGGTTCTCGACGACGTCGAGGTTGTCGCACAACGCCAGGTCCTGGTAGACCGTTGCGATCCCCAGGCCCGTGGCGTCCTGCGGGGTGTTCACGCTCACGGCGCTCCCATCCCACAGGTACTCACCATCATCAGCCGGGTGGATGCCCGAGATGACCTTGACGAGCGTCGACTTGCCGGCGCCATTGTCGCCGACGAGGCCAACGACCTCGCCGGGCATGACCCGGAAGTCCACGCCGTTCAGCGCTCGTACTGCGCCGAACCTCTTGGTGATGCCCCTCAGTTCCAACAGGGGCGTGGTCTCTGCCATCTCGGGCTCTCCCTCTCAGCTCAGGACAGGTCGGCTACTGGATGCCCGCAGCCTTGCAGCCGGCAGCGTACTGGCCGGTGCAGATCTCCGAGGCCTTCCAGAAGCCGTCCTTGATGATCGTGTCCTTGATGTTGTCCACCGTCACGGAGACCGGCGTGAGCAGGACCGACGGGACGTCGATCGTGCCGTTGTTCGTCTTGCCGTTGACCGTCGACGCGTCCGGGGTCTTGCCCTGGGACAGGTCGTAGGCCAGCTGCGCGGCGGCCTCGGCCTCGGCCTTGATGGCCTTGTAGACCGTCATGTACTGCTGGCCGGCGACGATGCGCTGGATGCCGGCGAGCTCCGCGTCCTGACCCGTGATCGGGATCTTCTTCGGGTCGACGCCGTTGGACTTCATCGCCGCGACGATGCCGCCGGCGTTGCCGTCGTTCGCCGAGTAGACGCCCACGAAGCCGTTCTTGCCGAGGGCCGTGATCGCCTGCTCCATCTCCGACTGCGCCTTGTCGGGCGACCAGTCGGGCGTGTCGTACTCCTTGGCGACCTTGAAGCCGCTGCCGTCGATCACGCTGTGCGCGCCCTGCTTGAACAGCTTGGCGTTGTTGTCGGTCGGCGCGCCGTTGATCATCACGATCGAGCCGGACTTGCCGTCCTTCTTGAGCTTGTCGACCAGAGCGGTGCCCTGGAGCTTGCCGACCTGCTCGTTGTCGAACGAGATGTAGTAGTCCGGCTTCGAGTTGAGGATCAGCCGGTCGTACGAGATGACCGGGACCTTCGACTGCGCCGCGCGGGTCACGATGGCCGCCGCCGAGGCGGAGTCCACCGGGTCGAGCACCAGGACGTTGGCGCCCTGGGTCAGGGCCGCTTCAGCCTGCTGCTGCTGCTTGGCGGCGTCCTGGTCGGCGTTCGAGTAGATGATCGAGCAGTCGGGGCACAGCTCCTTGAGCTTGGCCTCGAAGTTCGGACGGTCCTGGGACTCGTACCGGGCGGTCTTCGACTCCGGCAGGAGCAGGGCGATCTTCTTCGCGCTGCCGCCGGACTTCGCCGTCGCCGTCGTGCTCGAGCCTCCGCTCGAACCGCTGTCGCTGTTGTCGTCGCTGCCACAGGCCGCGACGCCGAACGTCAGGGCTGCGGCCGCGATGACCGACGCCCACTTCGTACTACGCATGGAAAGCACGCTCCTCCTCGAGGTGCAGGGGACAGGGATTGAGGGAAGTTGGTCTCACGCCTGGGCCTCGGCGAGGTGGTCGACGGGCGTGGAGAAGGTCTCTGCGTCCTGGAGGACGAGCGCGAGCGCGCCCAGGACCTGCGCGCGGTCGCCGAGCGGGCCGTGGTGGATCTCGACGTCGTCGCCGGCGCTGGAGATCGCGTGGCGCTGGCACTCCTGGCGCAGCGGGTCGAGCAGGACGTCGCCGCAGGCGGCCATCTCGCCGCCGACGACGATCCGGCTCGGGTTGAGCAGGTTCACGAGGTTCGCGACCGCCCGGCCGATGTGGCGGCCCGCGTCGGCGACGACGCGCGTCGCGGCGGGGTGGCCGTCGAGCGTGAGCTGCACGACGCGGCCGAGCGTGAGGTCGGTGCCGAGCGTGGGGCGGAGGAGGTCGACGGTCGCGGCGCCGCTGGCGAGCGTCTCCAGGCAGCCGCGGTTGGCGCACCGGCACACGGGGCCGTGCTCGTCGATGATCGTGTGGCCGATCTCGCCCGCGGTCCCGCCGACGCCGACGTAGAGGCGGCCGCCGAGGACCATGCCCGCGCCGATGCCGGTGGCGAGCTTGAGGTAGATCATGTCCTCGACGCCCTCGCCGGCGCCCCAGACGTGCTCGGCGAGCGCGCCGAGGTTCGCGTCGTTGTCGACGCGGACCGGCAGGCTGAGGCGGTCGCTCATCGCGCGGGCGGCGGCGATGCCGACCCAGCCGGGGAGGATGGAGGTCGAGCCGACCGTGCCGGTGTCGGCGTGCACCGGGCCCGGGAGGCCCATGCCGACGCCGAGGACGCAGCTGCGGTCGACGCCCGCCTCGCGGAGCGCGGCCTCGACGAGCCCGCCCGCCGCCTCGAGGCCCTGCTCGGCGCGGTGGTCGCCCGGCAGCTCGCGCCGCATCTCGGAGAGGACGGTATGGCCGAGGTCCGCGACAGCCACGGTCACGTGGGACTTGCCGAAGTCGACGCCGACGGCGGCACCCGCGCGGCGGTCGAGCGAGACGAGGACCGGCGGCCGGCCGCCCTGGGCGCCGGGGGCCGCGGTGTGGTCGACGCGCTCGGCGACGAGGCCGTCGCGGACCAGGTCGCCGATCAGCGAGGAGACGGTCGTGCGGGACAGACCCGTCCGTCGAGCAAGCTCGGCGCGGCTGGTGATCCCTGCGACACGGAGTGCGCTCAGCACCCTCCTGCGGTTTCGCTCGCGCAGGGACTCGAGCGATCCGGATCCCTCATGACCCATCTCAACGGCGACCCTCTCACGCAGGGGCGAGGTTTGTCAAGAGAAAGAACGAACTCCGCGAGCAACACCTGGCGCTTTGCCCACGGTGCGACGGAACCACCCGCCGGGTGGGTGGGTCGGGGTGAGATCGCTGACCAGATCGCCTGGACGGAGGTTCGGTCCGGCCGCGGACGGGTGGACGTCCATACGAACGGGGCTACATCTGGAGCCTGGAACTGCCGACCTACGGGAAGTGATGCCCGGCAGCTCTTGTCGCTCCGTACCTTCCGCGTCCCGCCGGCACCCCGGCGAGGCCGGCTTCATGCTGATCGAGGTCATGGTCAGCGCCGTGCTCGTGATCGTGCTCGCGCTCGGCACGCTCAAGGTGATCGACACCTCGGGCAACGTGTCCTCGCAGCAGCGCTCGCGCGGCATCGCGTCGAACCTGGCGCACGCCGCGCTCGACCGCGTCCGCCAGTCGAAGTTCACGGCGGCGACCAACTTCACGACGACGACGAACCCGGTCGGCGTCGACGGCCGCACCTACAACGTCACGACGACGGGCCAATGGACCTCGTCGGTCGGCTCCTTCAACAGCTGCGTAACCTCGTCCTCGGGCAACGCCGGCCAGTACGTCAAGGTCACCTCGACGGTGTCCTGGGCGGGCATGGGCTCGGTCGCGCCGGTCACGGCCCAGACGCTCGTCTCCCCGCGGCCCGGCGAGGTCAACAACTCGACCGGCTCGTTCCTCTTCATGGTCCAGACCGCCGCGGGCACGCCGGTCTCGGGCGCGACGGTGACGATGAACGGCTCGTCGCTGACCACCGGCACCGCGGGCTGCGTGGCGTTCCTCGCCGTCCCGCCCGGCACCTACACCGCCACCTACGCCAAGGCGGGCGGCTACGTCGCGACGACCGGCGCCTCCACCGGCAGCTACCAGGCGGTCGTGACCAAGGGCAACGCCTCGAGCAAGACGGTGCTCCTCGACGTCGCGGCCAAGATCACGCCCGTGACGTTCGTGCGCGACGACGCCACGACGGGGCCGCTGTGGACGAGCTACAGCGTCAGCAGCAACCTCGGCGTCGACTACGTCGGCTCCAGCAGCGTCGGCACGCCGTCGACCGCGATCACCAACACCACCACGACGCTCTTCCCGTTCTCGGCGGGCTACCAGGTCTACTCGGGCAACTGCGTCGGCAACAACCCGCTCTTCTACAAGAGCTCGTTCAACACCACCTTCCCCGCGTCGGCCGTGCTGCCCGCGCCGGGCGCGACGGTCCCGGCGACGGCCTACATGCGCAAGGTGTCGATCACGGTCAAGAACGTCACCAAGAACTCGGCGCTGGGCTTCAACGTCTACGCCAACAAGGCGACCTCGCTGATGTCGACCTGCACCGAGTCCGCCGGGCGCATCACGGTCACCAACACCGGGGTGGACGCCACGACGACGAACACCAACGTCAAGGTCACGAACGCCACGAGCAAGATCGCGGACGTGACGTTCACCGACGACCTGCCCTACGGCGTCTACTCGTACTGCTTCGACTACTCCGGCAGCTACTACCTCTTCAACAAGAACTCGAGCTCGCCCGCTCCGATCTCCCCGTACAACAACACCCCGGCCGGCGGCACGCCGGCCCCGACGGCCTCCGCCTCGCTGGACATGAACTCGCCGACCCTCATCCTGCAGGCGGCCACCACCGCCACGGGCAGCTGCGTCGACAACGGCGCGGCCGAGGCGGCCGCATGACCCGCCGCGAGCTCCTCCGCGACGAGCGCGGCTTCTCGCTCATCGAGCTGCTGATGGCCATGGCGCTCGGCTCGCTCGTGCTCACCGCCGTGATGCTCGTCTTCACCACCGGCATCACCGCGAGCAGCAAGATCGGCGACCGCATCGACAGCGCCTCGCGCGCCCGCGACGCGATGGACCGGATCACGACGCTGCTCGACTCCCAGGTCTGCCTGCGCAACTCGGGCGACAGCACCACGCAGCCCGCGATCGCGCCGATCGTCGGCGCCTCGAGCACGGCCAACTCCATCACCTTCTACGCCGACCTCAACGGCGCGACCGACACGCCCAGCAAGTACACCATCACCTACGACCCGGCCGCCAAGACGCTGACGCAGTACAAGTACCTCGGCTCCGGGCTGCTCCCGAACGTGACGTTCGCGTCGTCGCCCGTGACGACGTTGCTGAGCGACAACGTCCAGCAGGCCGGCGCCGTCCCGGTCTTCAGCTACTACGTCTTCTCCTCGGACGGCACGGTGAACGAGGGCGCGCCGGTGACGCCCTCGGCCACCAACCAGCTCCAGATCGTCCGCGTCGGCGTCCAGTTCCAGGCCAACTCGGCCCGGACCAAGACCGGCGACGCGAGCCGCAGCGTCGTCAGCGGCCAGGGCACCGTCGCCACCGCCGACCCCACCGACCCCGACCTGACCGCGTGCGCCGCATGAGCTTCCATCGCAAGGCCCTGGCCGACCAGAGCGGCTTCACGATGATCACGGTGATCATCACCATGTCGATCCTCGGCCTGTTCGCCGTCGGCGCCTGGGGCGCCGCGAACAACGACCTCCCGGTCGGCCGCCAGGACGCCGACCGCAAGCGCGCCTACGAGGCCGCCGAGGCCGGCCTGCAGTGGTACACCTACCAGCTCCAGCGCGACACCAACTACTGGACCTACTGCGGCGACAACAGCAAGACGCCGGCCTACGTGCAGCTCAAGGGCACGCGCGCCGCGTGGCGCCCGGTCGGCGGCGCCGACACCGACGTCGACACGGCGACGGCGAAGAACCTGAACGCCGAGTTCGCGATCGAGCAGATCCCGAACGGCACGACGACCACGGCCGCCTGCCTGGCGGACCCGAGCAGCAAGCTGCTCTCCAACGGCGTCCTGCGGATCCGCTCGACCGGCCGCTACAACGGCAAGATGCGCCAGGTCGTCGGCACGTTCCGGCGCTCCGGCTTCCTCGACTACGTCTGGTACACGAAGTGGGAGACGCAGTCGCCCCAGGTCTACGACGACAGCGACATCAGCTGGGCGTCGACCAACTGCGGCAAGGGCCGCAAGACCCGCAGCGGCAGCTGCATGGACCTGCAGTTCCCCGACCGGGACGCGATCAACGGGCCGATGCACACCGAGGACGACTCGCTCCTGGTCTGCGACAGCCCGGACTTCGGCCGCGACGCGGGGGACAAGATCGAGATCCTCGGGGCGACGACCAAGGCCAACGCCTCGGTGGCGAGCGGCGGCTGCGGCAACAACCCGAACTGGAACGGCACCGTGCAGCTCCCGGCCAAGTCGGTCGACCTGCCGGAGAGCAACGGCGCGCTCTCGAGCGTGGCCGACCGCACCTACCAGGGCACGACGTGCCTGCAGTTCAACTCCGGCGACACGATGAGCGTCTACGCGAACCTCACGTGCGCGGGGTCGCCGACCTCGACGGTGACGCTCACGGGCGACACGACGATCTGGGTCGCCAACAAGGCCGCCTGCTCCGGCTACGACGTCGCGCAGCAGTACACCAACTCGACCAACTGCGGCGACGTCGGGGTCAAGGGCACCTACAGCAAGAACATCACCATCGGCTCCGCGGACGACATCGTCGTCGTCGGCAACCTCACGCACACCGGCGACGGCCTGATGGGCCTCGTCGCCAACCAGTTCGTCCGCGTCTACCACCCGGTGAACTGGAGCAACGGCAACTGCACCACGAACGCGCTGCCCTCGTCGCAGTGGGTGAACTTCATCGACGCGGCGATCCTCGCCACGACGGGCTCGTTCCTCGCCGACAACGCGAAGTGCGGCGCCGCGCTGAACACCCTGACGATCAAGGGCGCGATCGCGCAGAAGTGGCGCGGGATCATCGGGCAGACGAACTCGAACGGCACCGTCAACGGCTACATCAAGAGCTACAACTACGACGACCGCCTGCGCTACCGCGAGCCGCCGAACTTCCTGGACCCGGTCACGGTGACCTGGAACCTGCTGCGCGAGTCGGAGCAGACGCCGGTCGGCTAGGCGGGCGCGGGCTGCGCCTGCAGCACCGCGTCGAGCAGCCCGGGGAACCGGGCCTCGAGGTCGTCGCGGCGCAGGGAGAGGAAGCGGTGCGTGCCCTCGACGCGGGTGTCGGTGATCCCGGCCTCGCGGAGGGTCTTGAAGTGGTGCGAGCGCGTGGACTTGCTGATCCCGAGCTCCATCCCGCCGCAGACCTGCTCGCCGGCGGCGAGCGTGCGGACGACCTTCAGGCGCACGGGGTCGCCGAGCGCCTGCAGGATGGTGGTGAGGTCGAGGTCCTCGGGGGCGGGCTGGTGCAGGTCCACGCCCACCAGGGTAGCGGATGATTCGACGGGCGTCGAACCAACCGGCCGCTACGCCGCGGGCTGCTCGGCCGGCGGCCCGTCCTCGCCGCGCGCCAGCCGCGAGTGCGACATGCCGTAGGCGAAGTAGATGACGAGCCCGAGCACGAGCCAGACGCCGAAGCGCAGCCAGGTCTCGGCCTCGAGCTTCGACATCAGGTAGAAGCAGAGCAGCGTCCCGATGATCGGGAACCACGGCACGAGCGGGACGCGGAAGCCGCGCTCGAGGTCCGGCTGCGTGTGGCGCAGGACGACGACGCCGACGTTGACGAGCACGAACGCGAAGAGCGTGCCGATGTTCACCAGCTTGGCGATCTCGCTCAGCGGCACGAAGGCGGCGAGGACGGAGATCAGGATCCCGAAGGTCATCGTGATCCGGACCGGCGTCTGGCGCTTGCTGAGCTTGCCGAAGCCGCGCGGCAGCAGGCCGTCGCGCGTCATCGAGAACATGATCCGGGTCTGGCCGTAGAGGATCGTCAGCACGACCGAGGTGATCGCGACGAGCGCGCCGAGGCTGAGGATGTCGGTCGCCCAGCTGCCGAAGCCGCCGCCGAGCTTCAGCGCGTCGGCCAGCGGCGCCTCGGAGTCGCCGAGCTTGCTCGCCGGCGCCAGGCCGACGGCCACGATCGCGACGATGATGTAGATGATCGTCGCGATGGCGAGCGACCCGATGATCGCGATCGGCAGGTCGCGTTGGGGCTTCTCGCTCTCCTCGCCCGCGGTCGAGACGGCGTCGAAGCCGATGTAGGCGAAGAAGATCAGCGCCGCCGCGTCGACCACGCCGGAGAAGCCGTGGGTCGCGAAGGGGGAGAAGCCGCCGGCGCCGCCGCCGTGGTGGAAGAGCAGCGCGTAGCCGCCGAGGCCGATGAACATCGCCAGGACGAGCAGCTTGAAGCCGACCATGAACGCGTTGGCGCGGGTGCTCTCGCGCACGCCGACGCAGAGCAGCCCGGTCACGGCGAGCACGAGGACGACGGCGGGCAGGTTGACCGAGCCGCCGTCGCCGGGCGGGCCGGCGATGGCGTCGGGCAGGTTGACGCCGAAGACGGAGTCCAGCAGCGACTGCAGGTAGCCGCCCCAGCCGACGGCGATCGCCGCCACCGAGACGCCGTACTCCAGGATCAGGTCCCAGCCGATGATCCAGGCGACGAGCTCGCCCATCGTGGCGTAGGAGTAGGTGTACGCGGAGCCCGAGACCGGGATCGCCGAGGCGAGCTCGGAGTAGCTGAGCGCGCTGAAGACGCAGGTGAGGCCCGCGAGCGCGAAGCTGAGCACGATCGCGGGGCCGCTGGTCCCGATCGCCTCGCCGATGATCACGAAGATGCCGGTGCCGATGATGGCGCCGAGGCCCATCGCGGTCAGGGAGACCGCACCGACCGCCTTGCGCAGGCCACCGCCGTCCTCGGTGTCCTCGACCAGCTGATCTGCCGGCTTGCGGGCGAACGGACCGCTGTTGGTCCCTCCGCCGCCGCCCGATCCGCCGATGCCCTGTCTCCCCGCCGCGGTCGCCATTGCGGCGGTGTCTCCGGCCGGGCGGGCGCTCAAACCGCGCCGGGCGGGCGAGTACCCTGGATGACATGCCGCCCTTCCGCCTCGACGCCGCCTACAGCCCGATGGCCGACCAGCCGCAGGCCATCGACGGCATCGTCGAGGCGCTCGGCAACGGCGTGCCGATGACGACGCTGCTCGGCGCCACGGGCACCGGCAAGACGATGACGATGGCCTCGGTGATCGAGCGCGTCCAGCGCCCGACGCTGGTCATGGCCCACAACAAGACGCTCGCCGCGCAGCTCTGCAACGAGTTCCGGAGCTACTTCCCCGACAACGCGGTCGAGTACTTCGTCTCCTACTACGACTACTACCAGCCCGAGGCGTACGTCCCGAGCAAGGACCTGTACATCGAGAAGGACTCGGCGATCAACGAGGAGATCGACCGGCTGCGCCACGCGGCGACGGCCGCGCTCTTCGGGCGCCGCGACGTGATCATCGTCGCCTCGGTCTCCGCGATCTACGGCCTCGGCTCGCCGACGACCTACCAGGACAACCTCATCGTCCTCAAGAAGGGCGAGGAAGTCGACCGCGACCTGCTGCTCCGCAAGCTCGTCACGATCCAGTACACCCGCAACGACCAGGCGCTCGGGCGCGGCACGTTCCGGGTCCGGGGCGAGGCGCTGGAGATCTTCCCCGCCTACTCGGAGACGACGGCCTACCGCGCGACGTTCTTCGGCGACGAGGTCGAGTCGCTCCAGGAGTTCGACCCGCTGACCGGCGAGCTCGTCCACGGCGACATGGAGCACGCGGCGATCTGGCCCGCGTCGCACTACAACGTGCGCGAGGGGACGGTCGAGCGCTCGGTCGAGGAGATCGGCCGCGAGCTCAACCACCGCTGCATGGAGCTGGAGGCCGAGGGCAAGCTGCTCGAGTCCCACCGCCTCCGCCAGCGGACGCAGTACGACATGGAGATGCTGCGGGAGATGGGCTTCTGCAACGGCATCGAGAACTACTCGCGGATCCTCGACGGCCGGATGCCCGGCGACCGGCCGTACTGCCTGATCGACTACTTCCCCGAGGACTTCGTCTGCATGCTCGACGAGTCCCACCAGACCGTGCCGCAGATCGGCGGCATGTACGAGGGCGACCGCTCGCGCAAGACGACGCTGATCGACTACGGCTTCCGGCTCCCGAGCGCGCTCGACAACCGGCCGCAGCGCTTCGAGGAGTTCCTCTCGATCACGCCGCAGATCCTGTTCGTGAGCGCGACGCCCGGCCAGTACGAGCGCGCGCACGCGAGCGCGCAGGTCGAGCAGATCGTCCGGCCAACGGGCATCATCGACCCCGAGGTCGACGTCCGCCCGACGCGCAACCAGATCGACGACCTCATGAACGAGGTCCGCGAGCGCGTCGACCGCAACGAGCGGATCCTGGTCACGACGCTCACCAAGAAGATGAGCGAGGACCTCACGGACTACCTGCTCGAGATGGGGTTCAAGGTCCGCTACCTGCACTCCGAGGTCGACACGCTGGAGCGGATCCAGATCATCCGCGACCTGCGGCTCGGCGAGTACGACGTCCTGGTCGGGGTCAACCTCCTGCGCGAGGGCCTCGACCTCCCGGAGGTCTCGCTGGTCGCGATCCTCGACGCCGACAAGGAGGGCTTCCTCCGCGGCGAGACGTCGCTGATCCAGACGATCGGCCGCGCCGCGCGCAACGTGGACGGCAAGGTCATCATGTACGCCGACAAGGAGACCGCCGCGATGAAGGCGGCGCTGTCGGAGACCGACCGCCGCCGCGCGATCCAGCTCAAGTACAACGAGGACAACGGCATCACCGCGGCCTCGATCGTCAAGGGCATCAGCGACATGTCGGAGTTCCTGCAGGGCGAGTCCAAGACGCCCAAGGGCAAGCGCCGCTCCGACCGCAAGAAGGTCAAGACCGAGGCGATGACCTCGAGCGAGCTCGACAAGACGATCATCGAGCTCGAGAAGGAGATGCTCGAGGCGGCCGAGGACCTGCGCTTCGAGTACGCGGCGCGGCTGCGCGACGAGATCCGCGAGCTGCGGCGCGACCTGCGGCAGCTGACCGACATGGAGGCGCCGGCGTAGCGCGGGCGCGGTAGCGTCTCGCGTGGTGCTCGCCGAGGCGTTGTTGGAGTGGTACGGCCGCGAGGCGCGGGATCTCCCGTGGCGGCGCACGCGCGACCCGTACGCGATCCTCGTCTCCGAGGTCATGCTGCAGCAGACGCAGGTGGCGCGGGTGGTGCCGCGCTACGAGGCCTGGCTCGAGCGCTGGCCGACGGCCGCGGCGCTCGCGGCGGCGCCGGTCGCCGAGGTCCTGGGCGCGTGGGTCGGGCTCGGCTACAACCGCCGGGCGCTGCGGCTGCGCGAGGCGTGCGTCGCGGTGGCGGAGGGCGGCTGGCCGGAGGACCTCCGGACGCTCCCGGGGATCGGGCCCTACACGGCGGCCGCGGTCGGCGCGTTCGCCTTCGGCCGCGACGAGCTGCCGGTCGACACGAACGTCCGGCGCGTCCTGGAGCGCACGGGCTTCGTCCCGTCGCACACGCCGCCGGAGCTCGGCCAGGCGCTGATGGAGCTGGGCGCGATGGTCTGCCGCGCGCGCGAGGCGGCGTGCCCGGCGTGCCCGGTCGCGGCGTCCTGCGCCTCGGCGGGCCGGGTCGTGGTGGCCCCGCGCGGGCGCGCGGGTGACGGTGTGCGGCGCGAGCGTTTCGAGGACTCCAACCGCTGGGTACGTGGCCGGGTGGTGGAGGCGCTCGCCGCGGGCGGCGACCTTCCGGAGGGCATCGAGCTGGAGCGGCTGGAGCGCGCGATCGAGGGCCTCGTCCGCGACGGCCTCGTGCGTCGTGGCACGGATGGACTCAGCCTTCCGATGTGACCGCTAGGGTTCGCGCCATGGCCCTGGACCGACAGAGCATCGAGAAGCGCGACTTCCCCATCGGCCGCCGCGGCTACGAGCCCGACGCGGTCGACGCGCACCTGGCGCGCGTGGCCGAGGAGGTCGAAGACCTGCGGCGCCGTGGCGTCGGCGCGGGCGGCACCGCCAAGACCAGCCCCGCCTCGCTGGCGCAGGCGGCGTCCGAGCAGGTGCGCTCCATCGTCGAGGCCGCCGAGGCCAGCGCCGCCGCCATCGAGCGCGGCGCGCAGGACGAGGCGCTGCGGATCCGCGACGAGGCCGAGGCCGACGCGCGCGAGACGCGCGACGAGGCCGTCGCGCAGAGCCAGGAGCAGGTCGGCAACGTCCGCTCGGCCACGACGCAGATGCTCCAGCGCGTCGACGCGATGGAGTCCGAGCTGGCCGGCCTGGTCGAGAGCCTGCGCACCGGCGCCAACCGCCTGACCGCCGACATGTCGCTGCTGGAAGGCGGCATGGGCGACCTCTACGACGCCGCGGGCCGCGCCAAGGCGTCCTCGGCCGCGCCGCCGGCGCCCGCCGCGCCGCGCGTCGTCGAGTCGGTCCCGCTGGCCGTCGCGCCCGCGGCGGCCGACGACGACACCGACGACGACGAGGGCCCGTTCGTCGCCGAGGAGGCCGAGGCCGACGAGCCGGCCGCGTCGACGCCGCCGCCCGCGCCGGTCGCGGCCGCGCCCGCCGCCGAGCCCGCCTCCGACGGGGACACCGAGGGCGCGCGCCTGGTCGCGCTGAACATGGCGCTCAACGGCACGGCCCGCGAGGAGACCGACCGCTACCTCGCCGAGAACTTCGACCTCGCCGACCGCGCCGCGCTGCTCGACGAGGTCTACGCGACGGTCGAGCCCTGACACCCGCGCGCAACTCCGCGCCGCGGGCGGCGTTGGCTCACTGATGCTCCGACTCCTCCTCGCCCTGCTCGTCGCGGGCGCGTTCCTGCTCGCCCCGGCCGCCGCCGACGCGGGCGCCGCCGTCCCGAAGGGGTTCTTCGGGGTGATGGTCAACGGCCCGCTCGACGATCCGGCGGTCGACCTCGACGCGCAGGCCGCGACGATGAAGGCCGACGGCGTGCAGTCCTGGCGCGTCGAGATGGCGTGGGACCAGGTCGAGCCGTCGCAGGGCCAGTTCGCGTGGACGGCGACCGACCGCAAGGTGCTCGCCGCCGCGCGGCAGGGGATCGACGTGCTGGGCCTCGCGCTCCGCGCGCCGGGCTGGGCCAACGGCAACACCGGCAACCCGTTCACGCCCCCGTCGAAGACGTCGGACTACGCGGGCTACCTGCGCGCGCTGATCGCGCGCTACGGGCCGAGCGGGTCGCTGTGGGCCGAGCACCCGGAGGTCCCGAAGCGCGCGGTGCGCACGTGGGAGATCTGGAACGAGCCCAACCTGAAGGTCTACTTCTCCAAGCAGCCGTTCGCCAAGCCCTACGCGGCGCTGCTGCGCGCCGCCTACCCGGCGGTGCACGGCGCCGATCCGGGCGCGACGGTCCTGATGGCCTCGATGGCGAACTACTCGTGGCGCGACCTGGCGAAGCTGCTGTCGGTCTCCGGGCCGAAGCTCCGGTTCGACGCCGCGGGCGCGCACCCGTTCAGCGGGCGCCCGTCGAACGCCGTGAAGATCGTCCGGCTCAACCGCGAGGCGCTCGACCACCGCGGGTACGCGAAGGTCCCGCTCTGGCTCACCGAGCTGACGTGGTCCTCGGCCAAGGGCAGGAAGACGCCACTGACGCAGAACTGGGAGACCACCGAGGCGGGCCAGGCGCAGCGGCTGACGCAGGTCTACAAGCTGCTCCTGGCGCAGCGGAAGTCGCTCCGGCTGGCGCGGGTCTTCTGGTACGCGTGGGCGACGGTCGACGACGGCTCGCCGAACTCGTTCGACTACTCCGGCCTCAACCAGCACCTGCCCGACGGGACGTTCCGCGCGAAGCCCTCGCTGGCCGCGTTCCGGACCGTCGCGCTGGCCGCCGAGCGGCCGTGACCGCGGCGGCCGCGGGCCGCTGAGCAGCGGTTTTCGCGCGCGAAGTCCGAGCGCGAAGAGAACGTCTGTTCGCCTGGCTACACTCGTCCCACAGTGCCGCCGAAGAACGCCATCGTCGTCTCCGGCGCCCGTGAGCACAACCTCAAGGGCGTCGATGTCACCCTGCCTCGCGATGCCCTGACGGTCATCACGGGCCTGTCGGGCTCGGGCAAGTCGTCGCTCGCGTTCGACACGATCTACGCCGAGGGCCAGCGGCGCTACGTCGAGTCGCTCTCGGCCTACGCGCGCCAGTTCCTCGGGCAGATGGACAAGCCCGACGTGGACTCGATCGAGGGCCTGTCGCCCGCGATCTCGATCGACCAGAAGACGACCTCGCGCAACCCGCGCTCGACGGTCGGCACGGTCACCGAGATCTACGACTACCTGCGCCTGCTGTGGGCCCGCATCGGCCACCCGCACTGCCACATCTGCGGCAAGCCGGTCCAGGGGCAGTCGGCCGAGCAGATCATCGACCAGGTGCTCGAGCTGCCGGAGGGCGAGCGCTTCATGGTGCTCGCGCCGGTCGTCCGCGGGCGCAAGGGCGAGTACGGCAAGGCGCTCAAGAACCTGCTGTCGGAGGGCTTCCAGCGGGCGAAGATCGACGGCGAGCTGCGCGGGCTCGACGAGGAGATCGTCCTCGACAAGAAGTTCAAGCACGACATCTCGGTCGTGGTCGACCGGCTCGTCATGCGCGACGGCGTGCGCAAGCGGCTGGCGGACTCGATCGAGACGGCGGTCGCGCTCGCCGACGGGATGATCGAGATCGAGACGGTCCCGAAGGACGGCACCGGCACGGTCACGCTGTACTCCGAGAAGTTCGCGTGCATCGACCACGGCCCGGTGATCCCGGAGCTCGAGCCGCGGATCTTCTCCTTCAACTCGCCCCACGGCGCGTGCGAGCGGTGCACCGGCCTGGGGTCGCAGATGGAGATCGACCCGATGATGGTCGTGCCGGACCCGTCGATGTCGCTGGGCGAGGGCGCGATCGCGCCGTGGGCCAACAGCGCGTCCAACTACTACGAGCAGATCACCGAGGCGATCGCCGACAAGTACGGCGTCGACATGGAGACGCCGTGGGGCGAGCTCTCGGCCGAGCACCAGGACCTGTTCCTGACAGGCACCAACGGCGACCGCGTCGAGGTCTCCTACCGCAACCGCTACGGGCGGCGGCGGGCGTACTCCACGCGGTTCGAGGGGATCATCTCCAACCTCGAGCGGCGCTATCGCGAGACGGACTCGGAGGGCGTTCGCGAGAAGATCGAGGAGTACATGTCGCTCGTGCCGTGCCCGGTGTGCAAGGGCGCCCGGCTGCGGCCCGAGTCGCGCGCGGTGCTGGTCGGCGGGATCGCGATCCACGAGTTCTGCGGGTTGTCGGTCCGGCGCGCGCTCACGTGGCTGGACGAGGTCGAGCTGACCGAGACCGAGCGGCACATCGCGCGGCTGATCTTCCGCGAGATCCAGGAGCGCCTGCAGTTCCTCGAGAACGTCGGGATCGGCTACCTGTCGATGGAGCGCGCGGCGGCGACGCTGAGCGGCGGCGAGGCGCAGCGGATCCGGCTGGCGACGCAGATCGGCTCGGCGCTCGTGGGCGTGTTGTACGTGTTGGACGAGCCGTCGATCGGCCTGCACCAGCGCGACAACACCAAGCTGATCGGGACGCTGGAGCGCCTGCGCGACCTGGGCAACACGGTGCTGGTCGTCGAGCACGACGAGCAGACGATGCACGCGGCCGACCACCTGATCGACATCGGGCCGGGCGCCGGCGAGCACGGCGGGCGCGTCGTCGCGCAGGGCACGGCCAAGCAGGTCATGAAGGTCAAGGCGTCGCTGACCGGGCAGTTCCTGGCGGGGACGCGGACGATCGAGGTGCCGGCGAAGCGCCGGGTTCCGAGCGGCTACATCGAGATCCGCGGCGCGTCGCAGCACAACCTGAAGAAGGTCGACGTCAAGGTGCCGCTCGGCGTCATGACGGTGGTGACCGGCGTGTCGGGCTCGGGCAAGTCGACGCTGGTCAACGAGGTCCTGTTCAAGGCGGTCGCCAACAAGCTGCACCGCGCGCGGACGCGCCCGGGCGCGCACACGGCGGTCTTGGGGCTGGACGCGGTCGACAAGATCATCCAGATCGACCAGTCGCCGATCGGCCGCACGCCGCGGTCGAACCCGGCGACGTACACCGGGCTGTTCGACGTCATCCGCGACCTGTTCTCGAAGACGCCCGAGGCGAAGACGCGCGGCTACAAGCCGGGCCGGTTCTCGTTCAACGTCAAGGGCGGGCGCTGCGAGGTCTGCCGCGGCGACGGGCAGATCAAGATCGAGATGCACTTCCTGCCGGACGTCTACGTGCCGTGCGAGCAGTGCCACGGCAAGCGCTACAACCGCGAGACGCTCGAGGTCCGCTTCAAGGGCAAGACGATCGCGGACGTGCTCGACATGCCGGTGAGCGAGGGCGTCGAGTTCTTCCAGCACATCCCGAAGATCCACCGGCGGCTCGAGACCCTGCGCGACGTCGGCCTCGGCTACATCCGCCTGGGCCAGCCCGCGACGACGCTGTCGGGCGGCGAGGCGCAGCGGGTCAAGCTGGCGACCGAGCTCTCGAAGATCGCGACCGGCCGCACGCTGTACATCCTGGACGAGCCGACGACGGGCCTGCACTTCGCGGACGTCCAGCGGCTGCTGGAGGTCCTGCACCGCCTCGTCGACGCGGGCAACTCGATCGTGGTGATCGAGCACAACCTCGACGTGATCAAGACGGCCGACCGGGTGATCGACATGGGGCCGGAGGGCGGCGAGGAGGGCGGCATGGTGGTCGCGCTCGGGACGCCCGAGGAGGTCGCGGGCACTCCGGGGTCGCACACCGGCGAGTTCCTGTCGGCGCTCGTGACGCCGAAGGCGTCGAAGGCGCCGAAGAAGCCGCGGGCGGCGGCGTCGTCGTCGCCGCGCGCGCCGCGGGCGCGCAAGGTGCCGGCGACGGCCTGAGGCGTCTGCTCCGCCCGTGGTGCGGGCGGGGTCGGCTGCCGGGCGGGCACTTCCCGTCGCGCGGGCGCTTGCTCCGCCCGTTGTGCGGGGCGGGGCTGGCCGGGCGTCACTCCGTGTCGCTCGTCACCTCCGCTCCGCCCGCGGGCTGTCTGTGTGGTGCGGGTTCGCTTGGTGACGGGTGTGTCCTGTGGTTGGTGTTCGGTGCGTGTGGGCATCGAACGGCCCGCTTCGGGCTGCGCGTTCGGTGACGACGACACGGATTGACGCCATGGCTGCGGCCGCATCGCGCCGCGGGCGTGCTGCGCCGGCGCGCGGCGCGGTCGTCTCTCTGCGGTGTCGCGGTGCCAGCGCGCCGCTGCGAGCCCGCTCGTCTCTCTTCGGCGTTCGTGTCGCGAGCGCGCTCGCCACCCCGCGGCGCGGCGCGGCTCATATCGAGCGGCTTCGCGTCGCCCGGGTGGGTCAGTCGTCGTTTGGTGCTCGCGGAGAGCACCTGCGTACGAATGACCGAGCTGCGTCGCCGAACCGGTCGTCCCGTCGCTGGCGGACGACGACCCGCGCCGGTCGCGCCGACATCGCTTCGCCGCCGCCGCCCGCCCGCCGCGGGCGCGCCGGTCCAGCCCCTCGTCTCTCCTCGGCGTTGCGTGTCGCGAGCGTGCTCGCCGCGGCTCGGCTCGGCCCGTCTCGTTGCGGCTGCCGCGTCGCATGGGCGGGTCAGTCGTCGTTTGGTGCTTGCGGAGAGCACCTGCGTACGAACGACCGAGCTGCGTCGCCGAGCCAGTCGTCCCGTCGCTGGCGGACGACGACCCGCGTCGGTTGGGCCGGCGTCGCTTGGCCGCCGCCCGCCGCCCGCCGCCGCGCCGCTGCGGGCGCCGCGAGAGTATCCCGGCCGGCGTGCGCCGCGCCGGGCCGGGCCGGGGGTGCGCGGCCGTGGCCCGGTCGCCTCTCGGCGAAGCGGGGATGCGTGATGTCCTCATCCGCGCGGAACGGTTGCGCGCGGCGTTCGGTGCCCACACGGTCCTCCACTCGTCCCGAGCCATAGCCACGACCACAGCAACGCACCGCCAACCAGCTAGCGCGTAGTGAGCACGGTGAGGACGTCACGTCAGCCCCGCCGACCACCAACGCAACGCACAACGCCGAAGCACCCAAGACGACGTAGGTGAGTCTCCGACCGCTAGCCCCCGAAGCGCGAGCGCAGCGAGAGGACGTTGGCGACGTACCGGCGCGTCTCGGGCAGCATCCCGATGCGCCGCACCGACCCCAGGCCCTGGTAGTACGCGGCGACGGCGGTCGCCTGGTCGCCGCCGGTGTCGCGCAGCAGGCGGGCGAGGAGGATCGAGCCGGCGCGGACGTTGTCGGACGGCGAGGACGGGTCGAGGTGGCCCGCGCCGAGCTGGTTCTGGACGTAGTCCCAGCTGCTTGGCATCACCTGCATGATCCCGCGCGCGTTCGCGACGCTGACCATGGCGTTGTTGAAGCCGCTTTCCTGCCAGGCGATCGCGGAGGCGAGGGAGGCGGGCGCGCCGTTGGCGGCGGCGATCGAGCCGATCTGCGTGGCGTCGAGGCGGCCGGGCGCGCCGGCGGCGGCGCCGGTCGTCGGGACGTTGGCGGCCGCGGTCGCGGGGGCGATGGCGGCGGGCGCGGCGGCCGGGATCTTCAGCGTGGTGCCGGCGATCACGAACGCGTTGGCCGACAGCCCGTTGGCGGCGGCCAGCGACGCGGGCGTGATGCCGTTCGCGGCGGCGATGCCGGTGAGCGTCTCGCCGGGCACGACGGGGTGGCCGCCGCCGGCGCTGCGGGTGGTCGTGGCGGTCGCGGTCGTGGTGACGGCGCTCCCGCTGGCGGCGGCGGCGGCGCTGGGCAGGCGCAGCGAGGTCCCGGCGATCAGCGTGCCCGCGCTGCTGAGGCCGTTGACGGCCGCGAGCTGGCTGAGGCTGACGCCGTGCTCGGCGGCGATCGCGCTGAGCGAGTCGCCGAGCCGGACGCGGTAGCCGCCGAACGGCGCCGGCGTCGTCGTGCCGAGGGTCGTCGCGGTGGTCGGGGTCGCGGGCGCGCCGCGCGGCGGGATCGTCAGCGATCGGCCGGAGATCACGAACGCCGTCGGCGAGAGGCCGTTGGCCGCGGCGAGCTGGGCGGGGGAGAGGCCGTTGACCGCGGCGATCCCCGACAGCGTCTCCCCGGGCACCACCAGGTGCTGGACCCCGGCCTGCGCCACGGTGGGCACGGCGAGGACCGAGACGAGAGCAGCGAGGACCGTAACTCGAGCAAGCATGTTAACCACCTTGCCTCGCTTCACCCCGGGCTGAACGGCACGAGCGGGATTAGGTCCCCTTGCAACATGATGTGCATGCCGTCCGGGCGGCGGAGAGGCGGCGGGCGAGGGGGCGGTGCGAGGCAGTGCACCGGCTGGACGGGGCGCGGAGCGGCCGGCCGGTACCCAGCGGGCCGCTGGGGCGGTCGCCGGTGGGGCGGTGGGGCGGCGGGGCGGTGGCGGTGGGCACG